>OBLF01000019.1_pt1 | contig 224885 bp, 232 predicted proteins | sample 1519231 | NCBI WGS metagenome assembly OBLF01 (sample SAMEA2602895, study PRJEB22501) | metagenome
GCCTTACTTATTACTCCATTATTGTTTAGCACTAAACTTATACTTACTCCTGCTAATATTAACAAAACAACTATCGTTACAACTAAAGCAATAAGCGTAATTCCTTTTTCTTGTTTGTTTTTTATTTCTTTTTTCATCTTTCTTCTCTCCTCCTTTGTATTTCTGTTTTTTTGAAATAAAATTTTATTTAATCTTTATTTTTTTATTCAATGTTTTATTTAGCACATTTATCATTTTAGTAAACTCATTTAATTTATTTTATTGTGCTTAAATTTTTATTTTTTATTCAACCTTTTTCTTTTTATGTATGTATATCTACTCTGTATATATACTCATATTCTTATTGCTTTTGTTGTACTTATTTTCTATATACTTTATAGATATAAATACACCACATTCATTCTACCATTACGATTTTTTATTTTCAACTGTTTTTTCAATTTATTTTACTTTATTCTTCTTTTTTTGACTTTTTTCGACATAATTGTAATTATCTATTTTATTTCCATACTCTATAATATTTTCTTTCCAAACTCACAAACCCAGCTGTTACTTTTCATCGTTGTAACAGCTGGGTTATTATTTACATTCTATGTTCTTGTTTGTATTTTTCTAGTGCTCTTGCTACTTGGTCTGGGCAAGATGTTCCTTTGTTTCCACAAGGAATTCCTTTTAGTAAGCTTATTACTTCGTCTATTGTTCTTCCTTCTACAAGTTTTGAAACTCCTACTGTGTTTCCTGGGCATCCTCCTATTATTCTTAGGCTTTTTACGATGTTTCCATCGATTTCAAATATCATTTGCATTGAGCAAACTCCTTCAGGTGTATATCTGTATTCCATAAAAACTCCTTTCTTTACTTTTTTATTATTTCTCTTACTATTTCTCCTGCTATCATTAGTCCTGCAACTGATGGAACAAATGATATGCTTCCTGGTACTTGGTTTCTTATTGAACATTTTCTTTTTGTTCCTGGAGGGCATATACAGTTTGTTTTGCAACTGCAGTTGGCTTCTTGATTTATTTTTATTGGCTCTTCTTTCGAGTAGATTACTTTCAAGCTTTCTATGTTTCTTTTTCTTAGTTCTTTTCTCATTACTTTTGCAAGTGGACAGACTGATGTTTTGTATATGTCTGTTATTTCAAATTTTGATGGATCTAGTTTGTTTCCTGTTCCCATTGCTGATATTATTGGTATGTTTAACTTTTTGCAATTCATAACAAGTTCTATTTTTGCTGTTACTGTGTCTATGCAATCTACTACATAATCTAAATCTTCTGTTAGTATATTGCTTTCTGAGTTTGGCATATAGAATTCTTGATATGTTTCAACTGTTGCATTTGGATTTATTTCTAGTATTCTTTCTTTTGCAACATCTACTTTGTATTTTCCAATTGTTTTTCTTGTGGCTATTATTTGTCTGTTTAAGTTTGTTAAGCATATTTTGTCGTCATCTACTAATACAAAGTGTCCAACTCCAGCTCTTACTAAACCTTCTACAACAAATGAACCTACTCCTCCAACTCCAAATACTGCAACTTTTGCATTTTGTAGTTTGTTTATTCCATCTTCTCCAATTAGTAATTCTGTTCTTGAAAATTGATTTAACATTTATTTCTCCTCGATTTTGCACAATTTAAATAAATTTCTTCTTTTTTATTATTTTTGCTTCATTTTTTATTATATATTTTTAGCAGTATTATGTCAATCGTTTTTTATTTTTTTAATCAAGTACTTTATTTCATTCTATTTCATACTCATTTTTGATAATCTCAATGCATTTAGTACTACTGTTAAGCTACTTATTGTCATGCTGAATGCAGCTATCATTGGGTTTAGCTCAATTCCAAATGGTTTTAATATTCCACAGGCTATTGGTATCATGCATACATTATAGAAAAATGCCCAGAATAGATTTTGTTTTATGTTTCGTATTGTTTTTCTACTTATTTCTATTAGTTCATTTATTTTTTCTATGTTGTCGCTCATTATTACTACCTGTGCAGAGTCCATTGCAATATCTGTTCCTGATGAAATTGATACTCCGATGTCTGCTGTTACTAAGCTTACACTGTCGTTTATTCCATCTCCACACATCATTACTAAACCGTTTTGTTTTAATTTTTTTATTTCTTCTGCTTTTTCTTTTGGTGTTACGTTTGCTATTACTTTTTCTATTCCAATTTGACTTGCTACTTTTTTAGCTGTTTTTTCATTGTCTCCTGTTATCATTACAACTTCTATGTTCTGTTTTTTCAGCTTTTCTATTGTATTATTTATGCCTTCTTTTACAATATCTTTCACACCAATTAATGCTTCTAGCTTTCCGTTTATTGCAACAAATAGTATGCTGTTTCCATCTTCAACAAGTGCTTGCTCGTCTTTTTCAGATTCTTCTGGAACTTCTATGTTTTGTTGTTCCATGAGTTTTCTGTTTCCAATTATATATTTGTCGTTTTCTATTGTTCCATCTATTCCGTATCCAGGAATTGCTTTAAATTCATTTACCGCTTCTAGCTTTTCATTTTCTGCAACTGCTACTATTGCTCTTGCTATTGGGTGTTCCGATTTTTTCTCCATGCTTGCGATTTTATTTATTAGCTTTTTTTCTTCCATGTTGCTGTAATTGTATATTTTTGAAATACTTAGCGTGCCTTTTGTTAATGTTCCAGTTTTGTCGAAGCATATTGTTTTAATTTTGTGTGCGTTTTCTAAGCTCTCACTCGATTTTACTAATATTCCTCTTTTGCTGGCGTTTCCTGATGCAATTACTATTGCAAGAGGTGTTGCCAAGCCCAAACTGCAAGGGCATGCTACTACTAGAACACTTACAAATATATTTATGGCTGTTGCAACATTTTTAGAAATCGCAAGCCATATTATAAATGCAATTACAGCTATTATCATTACCACTGGCACGAAGTATCCGCTTATTTTGTCTGCAATTTTTGCAATAGGAGCCTTTGTGCTTGTTGCTTGTGCTACTAGTCTAACAATTTCAGAAACTGTTGATTCTTTTCCTATTTTTTCGGCTTTGTATTTTATTGTTCCTTCAAAGTTTACGCTTCCTGCAATTACTTTTGAACCAATTTCTCTTTTTACGGGTTTGCTTTCTCCTGTTATGAACGATTCGTTTATATGCGTGCTTCCTTCTACAACTTCTCCATCTACTGCAATTTTTTCTCCTGGCTTACAAATTACGATGTCGCCTTTTTGAATTTCGTCTAAGGTTACAACTTGCTCCACTCCATCTCTTAGAATTGAGGCATGGTTTGGTGTTATGCTCATTAATTGGCTTAATGCCTCTTTGCTTTTGTCTTTGTTTTTGTTTTCGATATATCTTCCTATTTTTATAAAGAATATAACGATTGCTGCAGACTCAAAGTATAAGCTGTGCACATGCATAGTATGTCCTTGTATTATTTCTATTGTTCCATATATGCTATAAATATAACTTGCTAACACTCCAACCATTACTAATGTATCCATGTTCGGAGTCTTGTGTATCAAATTTTTGTAACCATTTTTTATAATGTCCCAGCCAAATATAATGCAAATTGTAGTAAGTACAAATAGACAGATTGCATAATTTAATGGATATTCCATCATGCTTAAGTATGGCAGAGCTGGAAGTCCAACCATTTGAGCCATTGAAATATATAAGATTATCATAGATATAACCGTAAGGGCTATTAATGCATACTTTTGATTCGACTTTTTCTTTTCCTGTCTTTCAAAGTTGTCTATTCCAAGGCTTTCAAATCCAGCTTTTTCTACAAACTTTTCCACCTGTTCAAGTGTAAGTTTTGTATCATCATACTCTATGTTTGCATTGTTCATTATTAAATTAACTGATGCTTGTACAATTCCATCTTGTTTATTTAAATATTTTTCTAACCCTGATGAACATGCACTGCATGTCATTCCATCTATCTTTAATAAAACTTTTTTCATTATTCTGCTTTAAAACCTGCTTCCTCTATTTCTGCCTTGATTGTTTCAACGCTTACTTTAGATTCGTCATATTTTATAGTTGCTTTCTTTGTTTCAAAGCTAACTTCTGCTCTCTCAACTCCATCTATGTTATTTAGAACTTTTGTAAGTCTGTTTGAACAGCCTGTACAGTGCATTCCTTCTATATTTAAAATTATTTCTTTCATGATAAATTCCTCCTTTTTTATTTCTTTATTTTTCTTTTATGCTTCCAAAGATTTTTCTTATTCCTTCTCCAGAAATCATAACACTTGCTATTGGTATTAGAACTACTATGTATGGAATTATATATCTTGATTTAGCTTCCCATAATATATGGAAGCAGAATCCTCCTAAGAATATTGTTACCAAAAATATTAGTTCTAATGACAAATTTTTTCTATTTTGTACTAACACAATTATCGCACAAGTAAATGTTAATATGATTAAAGCTTTTTGATAAAATGTTAATGGTGCTTTTGTCCAACTCAAGTTGCTTTCTTCTGTTATTCCATTATTGAATAGTGCAGAATATGTACTTTCTGCCCAAGTTGTTGTTAATTTCTTCTGGTAGAAATCTATCGTGTATCCTGGATTTTTTGCAAAGTATTCTAGTCTTTGCTTTATTTTTTCCTTATATTCATCAGATATGTTTTCGCCTGTTTTTAAGCTATTTAAAGCAGGTTCAGCAATCGATTCACTATACCAGCCATTTGCTCTTGGTCCTTCTTCCATAGCCATTAAGAAGTAGCTTATGCTTGGATATGTTTTTCCATCTTTTAAATCGTATTTATTTAAATAATATATTTTTACAAGACTCGACGGAATAAATGTTAATGCTAAGAATATTGCGATTACTGCTAGATTTATTAATTTTTCCTTAACAGCTTTCTGCTTGAAGTCTTTGAAAATGTTTAATACTAAATATATTACTGTTGCAATCACAAATATTAATGTATTCATTCTCATCATATATGCAACCATTGTTAGCAATGATGCAAATATTCCATATCTAATCTTTTTCGTTTCAGTATATTTCATTATGAAGTACACTGAAAATAAGCTTAGTGCTAAAGCTGGAATATCTCCATACATAAATGTTGTAAGCATTGGTATTGTAATGAATGTAAATATTAATATAAACATTAATGTATTGTTCGTTTTATATTGTTTTGCAAGCTGTTTCGTTATTTTGTATAATCCAAATATTATTAATAAATTGAAGAATATATTGAAAATTCTAGGCAATATTATTAAATCACAATGCAAAATGCCAAACATTACATTATATACAAATGCCAGCGTTACTTGGTGTGGATATGCTTGCATGTATTGAATTAGAGGTATTCCCGCATAAGTTAAATTAGGTAAGAATTGATTTGGATCATCTCTGTAGTATGTTTGTGCTAAGTTTAGAACGTGAATTGAATCTGCAACGATTCCTGGTCTTACAAATATTATCCATAGAATACTAAACACTAAGTAAATAATGACTGCAACTGCAACAATTATTAATCGAACTTTCTTCTTTTTCAGTTTTTTATCTGCAAATTTTGCTATTCCATATATTATTCCTGCCATAAGAAGCAATCCAAGTATATATGGAAAGTTATTGAATTTTATTGTAACTTGTTCCCCAGAATTCATGTCTGCAGTGTAAATTACATTTAATATTACAACTATTGCAAGTGCAATTATTCCTAAAATTTGTATTACTTTTTTTACTACTTTCACTACGATTTCTCCTATCTATTTAAGTCTTTCAAATAATGGTTCTATTGTAGTTAATTTTAGTCCTGCTGGAACAGTAATGTATTCCCACTTCTTATCTTTAATATCTAGATAGTTTCTTATTTTCTCACAGGCTGTTGGCATTATTGGTTCAAATAAATTTGATAGATTTGCAATTATTACAGAGCATGTATATATTATGTTGTTAAATTGATTTATATCTTCATTTTTGCATACCCATGGTTTGCTTAAATCGTAATATTTATTTGCACTTTCAACTAAATCCATAATGTTTTGTACTGCTGCCTTGAATTCCAATTTTTCTATGTTTTCTCCGGCTTTTTTGTATGTTTCTTTTATCAAAGCTTCCATTTCTGAATCCATTGTTCCTGCTGGAATTTCTTCCAATCCTTTAAAGTTTAACGTTCTATTTACTAAGTTTCCAAATTTGTTTAATATTTCTGTATTGTGAACATTTTTAAAGTCTTCTACAGTAAAGTTTGTATCCTTTTTTTCTGGGCCATTAGATACAAGATGGTATCTTATAGAATCTGAGTCGTATAAATCACATGCCTCTAAAGCGGTCATTCCTATTCCCTTGCTTTTAGAGAATTTTTGATCATTGAAGTTTAAGTATTCTGCAGAAACGATTGTATCTACTAAATGATAATCTTCTTTTTGTCCTAATAATAATGCATTTAAGATTATGCTGTGGAATACAATGTTATCTTTTCCATGGCACATATAAATTTTATTGTTATGTCCTTCCTTCCAGAAGTCTTCCCAATTCATACCATTCTCTTCACATATTTTCATAGTATCTGTTAAATATCCAAGAACCGCATCTATCCACACATACATTCTTTTATCTTCATAGCCAGGAAGTGGAATTTCAATTCCCCAATCCAAATCTCTTGTAACAGCTCTGTCTTGAAGTCCTTGTTTTAAATATTTCCATGTTTCGTTACGAGCGTTTATTCTCCAAGAATTTTCAACTTCTTTAGTGTGTTCCTCAATTTCTTTTTGGAATGCAGATAATTTTAGATAAAGAACTTTATTGTTTTTCTTTTCAAGTTTTGAGCCACAAACAATGCAATTTCCCTCTAGTAATTCCTGCTCTGTTGGAACATGTAAACAATTATCGCATTGATCACCTTTTGTTTCTTTTCCACACTCTGGGCATGTAAGAACTATGTCTCTATCTTGTAAGAACTTTTTACAATTTTCGCAATAAGCTTGCTCTTCAATTTTTTCATATATATATCCATTCTTATAAAGCTTTAAGAAAAGTTCCTTAACCTTTTCCTCATGATATGGGTCATAAGTTTTGCTGTATAAATCATAAGAGAAATTCAATTTGTTGAACATCTCTGTAAATTCCTCGTGATACTTGCTAGCTATTTCTTTTGGATTTACTTTTTCTTTACGAGCACGCTCCGTAATTGGTGTACCATGTGTATCTGAACCAGACACATATAAAACATTGTCACCTTTTAATCTAAAATATCTTGCAAGAACATCTCCAGATATTAGTCCTGCAATGTGTCCTAAATGTAGTGAGCTGTTGGCATAAGGCCATGCTCCACCTATTATAATATTTTTACTCATTCTAAGCACCCTCTCCCTTTCAATCTTATAAAATTTGAGTCTATTATTCTCTTGGTTAGTCTTTAATATATTACCACTTTTTATGATTCTTTGCAACAAAAAATCTATAATGCAAATTCAGCATTATAGATTTTTAAATTTTTGAGCAGGTAGCGGGAATCTACCCGCGTCAAAAAAAACGTCCACTGGACGTTTTTTATCTTCCTTTTCGATTCCCTTTTTGGGTCTCTACAATTTTTTGGAGCAGGTAGCGGGAATCGAACCCGCATAGCCAGCTTGGAAGGCTGGAATTCTACCATTGAACTACACCTGCATTTATTATTTCCTAACGACAGTTATTATAATACCATGTTTTATTATTCTTGTCAATACTAAATTTAAATTTTTTTAAAAATTTTTTTATTTTTTCCCTTTATATTCATAAAAATTGCCGTCCATAATAGTTATGTCGGCAATTTTTTGTCAGTATATTAAATTATTCTATTTTCTACTTAGCAGCCAATAATATTGAATTTCAAGTTATTAGTCTATTTTTTAAGCTCTTGGATGAGCCTTTTTATATTCGTTTTTTATTCCGGGATCTTGGAATTGCATATAAACTTGTGTTGAAGATATATCTGAATGTCCTAGCATTGTTTGTATTGCTTTTAAATCAGCTCCATTTTGTAATAAATGTGTTGCAAATGAATGTCTTAATACGTGTGGTGTAATATCTTTTTCTATATGAGCTTGTTCTTTGTAATATTTGACTATTTTCCAGAAACCCTGTCGTGTTAATCTTGTTCCATTTACATTTACAAATAAAGCATCTTCTTCTTCGTTTCTAATTAAATATGGTCTAGCATCATCCATGTATTCTTTTAATGCTTTTAAAGACATTGATCCAAGTGGTATGTTTCTAGATTTGCTTCTTCCTCTGCAAACTACATATCCTTCGTCAAGTTTTACATCATCTAGATTAAGAGAAATCATTTCTGTTACTCTCATTCCAGTTGCATAGGCAAATTCAAGCATTGCCTTATCTCTTGTTCCTTTTAAATCAACATCCTTTGGTTGATCTAGTAATAGTTCAACTTCTTTGGAAGTTAATATGTTTGGAACTCTTTTTATTATTTTAGGTGATTCAATTGTAACTGTAGGATCTTTTTTTATTTTCTTTACTCTAATTAAGTATTGGTAGAAAGATCTAATTGAAGCTAAGCTTCTTGATATAGTAGATTCTTTTTTGTTTTCTTCTCTTAAATAATCCATATAGTCTATTATTGTTTCTTGAGTTGCTTTTAAATAGTTTATTTTGTTCTCTGATACGTATTTTTCATATTGTTCTATATCTCTTCTGTATGATTGTAATGTGTTATCTGATAACCTTTTGTCATCTTTAAGAAAATCTAAAAAAAGTTTAACTTGCTTTTCCATTTGAACTCCCCTATTCTATATTTTTTATCAATAAGTAATGTTTTGTATCAATTTACATAACTTATGTATTGTTATATCAAAATATTGCCAAATTGTAAATAGATTTTTCTAAATTTCTACAAATATTTAAATTTTTTAACAATATTTCAAAAGCATGGAAGATATACCTCCTGATATGTACGCCTCTATGAACGAATTTAGTATTAGTATCACTAACATAAAAACGGAAAATATTGTATGTTTTAGTATTTGTGTTTTTATGTTTTCTCTTCTTCTGTCTTCCATTATTTTTTTGTACAGCTTTACGCTACTGGTTGCAAGTGCTATTATAATTGGAATATAAATTATGTTTTGCAATAGCATGGTTGAAGCAATAAACAATGTTCCTTTTGCTCCTCCAAGTGTTGCAATTATGGATGCTGCTGTAAATCCAATGCAATACCCTTTGTAACCAATAAATAGATATATTAGTGGTACTCCTATTAGTGTTAAACCTAAGAACCATAGAACTAAAGCTGTTATAAAATTTTTCATTATCGCGTTCCACAATAATTTTGTTGACGAAATTTGATAATTTTCTCTTATTCCATCTACGAAGTTTTGTATGTAACTTTTTATTTGGTTCTCTTGTGTTTCTTTGCAATTATTAACAAATATTACTCCAAATAAAACTCCTATAAAAAAAATTATTAATAGAATTAAACAAGTTTTAGAATTTGTTTGTATAAATTCTAATATGACATTGCTTATTCTATTTTTCTTTTGTTTCCTTGCGGTTCTATTCATTATAACTTTCCTCCTAAGATTCAAAATAGACATCATATAATTCTTATACATAATGTCTATTCTATAATCTTAGAAATAGAACTTAGAATTGCCCAACATTCACTCAAAGTTTGTCAAATAGAGGTATCTCTATTTGATTAAAATTATTGTTCACTCTTAGCCGGTGTTTCTACTTTTCCGTATTTTCCTCCACCACCTGCGTGTATTTGTAATTTTCCTTCTCTTGAAGCAATAACTGCATCTGCTACTTTTTCTCCAACAACAGCTTCTATATCATCTCTTGAAAGTTTGTGAAGAATAGTCATTTCTGTTCCGAAGTTTTCTAATAATTTATCTATCGTTTTTGCTCCTAATCCTGGTATGAAACTTAATGGAACTTGGTAAATATATGGAGGTCTGTTCTTAGGGCTCTTGCTTTCTGCTTTATCCTTTATAAGTTCAATTCTGTCAAACACTCCAAATGTAACTTTCTTGCTTCCGCAGTAAGGGCAAACCTCAACTGGATATTTTGTTTCGATTACTTTATTGCAATCATCACAAAATGTTCTATGATATTTTCCAAGCTTTGGATCTAAGCCATAATTGCAAATAACTTTTCTTCCATCTTCATTTTTTAATGCCTTTACAATTTCTTTAAAGCTTATATCTGCTACTTGCATCTTGTTGTATTCCCTTGCAATTTTAGGAAGTGAATGTGCATCAGAGTTCGTAACAAAAGTTTTATTTTCTAGCTCTGTTATCATGTCTGCTAAATATGTATCTGCGCTAAGTCCTAGCTCTATTGCAAATATCTTATCAAATTTTTCCTTGAATATGTTCTTCATTCTGTCTACGCAATTTCCATAGTAACTCTTAAACGGGGTAAAGCAGTGTGCAGGAATTAGTATTCCATTGTATTTTTCCACTATATCAATAAGCTCATAGCCAGAAATATCTGACCTTTGAGTGCTTAGTGTTATGTTTTTTATATGATGACTCATTTCTTCTGAGAATGCTTTTATATCTGATAAATGTGGAAAGAAACAAACATTATGTGCTGCTCCGCATTTTTCATTTCTGCTTACTTCTGATGTTTCTACTTCGCTTCCAAGTAATATACAAACTTTATCCTTGTAGATTATTCCTCCATCTTCAATCTCGTAGGCGTCTCCTGTTTTTAAGAATTCTTCAATATCTTCTATAACATAAGGAGATGCACAGTCTATTATTCCAACAACATTTATACCTTTTCTTTCAGCACATTCCTTTGCGATATTCTCAAAATTCAAGCTTCTAGCCGCTGTTATCTTTATTGGTTTACCATTCTTACTTCTTCCTATGTGTACATGCAAATCTGCAAATATTTCTTCCATTTGTTACTCCTTTATTTTGGATTTTTAATTTCTCATTGTTTGTTTTTTGAATCGCAATTTTATTTTTATCATATATCTGCGTTATTTTTGAGTTGTCGCTCGATTTTATCGCATTAATTCTCTAGCTTTTCAAAGAAAATTTTCGCTAAGACAGGCAATAAATCCCATCTGGCGAAAATACTCTATCTATCCATGAACCAGCTTTCATAAGCTCTATGAATATCTTGTCCATTTCCATTATCTTTTGCTTCAAAATCTTTTTCTTTATCCACAGCCTTTTCATCCATTTGATAATTTTCCACTCTACTTCTGTTGCTTGAAATTCTTTCGGGATTAACAACTTGCTCTAATGGAATTCCACTCGCTCTGTATTGCAAAATGCTGTGTATTTTTCTCATGTCTCTAATATATGGAGCTGTATTTTCTTGGCTTACAGCATGCGAAATATATGCCTCTCCTCTTGTTCTTCTAACATAATTATTAGCTTCTTTTACAGCTTGTGTTATTATGCCTGTTGTATTTGGAATTATAATATCTTTATTATTAGCTAAACTCATATCTTTATAGCCTCCATTCTATTTACAAAGTCTTTAAATACTTGTAAATATCTATTATCTTTTCCCTTCAAGTTTCTGTACTCAAGTAAGACTAAAGCTTCATCAACTTTCATACCAATTCTTTCAGGCCTGTCCAAAAGCATACCACCAAACTGGTCTATTAATTCTAGAACATCTGCTTCAGGTTCTCTAGGCTCTGACCCGCTATATCTGTTAATCTGCTCACATATTCTACAAAATCTTTTATCAAATCCAAGTGTTTGTAAATATTCAGCGCCCTCTTTTGCATACGTTCTTACCTTATTCATATCTGTAAAATTATCAATCTTTTTACAGTTGCAAAGTAAACATGCAGTTATAAGCATGTTATTATCAAAATCAAGATTTGGCGTATTATCAAGAAAAAGTTTTAAAAGCTCTGTTTTAAAAACCACTGAATTATCAAAAAAGATGTTACCTCTCTTATTTAAATAATACATGATTTCCATTTTTCTAATCCAGTCTTTTTCAGATAATATGTATTCTGCAAAAGTTTGACTCTCCATAGCAAGGTCCCCCTTATCTTTTCTACTGTTCTTTCAAGCTAATTATATTCTATTAATAGAGTAATTTCAATTAAGTTACACAAATGTAATCTTATTGTAATATTTTAGCAATATTTTCCGTCTTTTTACTCTTCTCATTGCATATTTTTTTATTTCCCGGCACGCAATTCTTCTTTATTATTTGATTATTCGTTAACTGATTTTTCAATCTTTTTTATTATGTTACATATTGCCTTTTGAGTTATCTCATTTTCTATTGTGTTATTCTCTATTATATAGTCACAATTATTTCTATAATATTCGTCATCTGGTTGGCTATTTAATCTTAGTTCCGCTTCTTCTACCGTTATATTATCTCTTTTGCAAATTCTTTCAAGTTTCTTCTCTTTTTTTGCAATTACTCCAATAGTAATGGTACATTCTTGATTTAACCCACTCTCAAAAATCAAAGGAACATCAAGAATCAGCACACCTTGTTCTTGTTTTTTTAGCATTTCTATTTGTTCTTTTATATTTGCAACTACATACTTTTGAGTAAGTGTGTCCAGCTTTTCTTTTTCTTGCTTATTACCAAAAACTGTTTTTGCTAGCTTTTTTCTGTTCAATTTTTCTTCTTCAATTATATCTTCTCCAAATTCGCGAACAATAGCCCTCATATATTCAGATTCAGAATTTTGCATGCTCTTTGCAACTTGATCTGCATCAATAATTTCTGCTTTTATATTTTGTTCTAAATAATATTTTTTTATAAATTCCGAAACAAAAGATTTTCCGCTTCCAGAATTTCCTGTTATTCCTATAATCTTCACTGGCATTTCTCGTATAGCTGTTAAATATTCCACATGAGTATTATATTCTAGTAGACTTACTTATTAATATTCTATACGAATTCTCCTTACATAAATTTAGGTTTTAAAGTTTCCTATAAACTGTGTGTACTCGTTACTTCTTAGTATTATAATCAACAAAGTTTTTTATTATAATTATTTTTTTGCCCCAAAATTCGTTAATGTATCCTCAATAACTCTTTTAATTTGTAATTATCATATTATTTGTAAAGTCTAGTCCTGTTTTAGAATTTTCCTTATGTGCTAGTGTGTAAACATCTGTTGCAAATATATCTAATTGTAGCATCTTCATTAAATCTTTATTTCCACCTTTTGCATTCTGGTCAATAAATTTCTTTACAGAAGTTATCATCTTTATTTTTGGATTTCTTTTAGATATTTCAGATAATAACATCTTTCCATTTTGATTAAATCCTAGAACTCTTGCATAAGGTATTATCTTCTTTGAAGTCTCCATAGTTTTCTTATCTATTCCCAATAAAGCATATAATAAAATTCTTTGTATTCTAGTCTGAGTGTATCTTTTTGTTTTTACCAGACTCATGAACTCTTTTAAAGTGCTGGCATTGCTTGCCGCAGATTTTATAGCATTTTCCAAACCTTCACTAACATCTGGTAGCTCTGCAATTTGCTCTGGGCTCATTTTCCTTAATTGGAACAAGATTTCTTTCTCATATTCTTCAATAGAAAGAACTGTATGAGATTTGTTCATCTCGTTTCCTAGTATCTGATAAGTGCTTCTTGGTATTACCTTGCTTAAATCTTTATACTCTTTTCTCTGGAGCATACTTCTTATAGCAGTTGCACTTGCAAAATCATCGACAATTCTATTGTCATTATAATATACTTTTTTTCTTTCTATTATAATAGGCTCCATTGGACTTCTTTGCTTCTTTAAAGCCTTCAAATATTCTACAGCCAAAATGTTATTAGGGCTATTCAAAATATTAGCATATCTTTTAATATCATTAAGATACATCATCACAGCATTTTGTCTTGCAGAAGGATATGAAATTCCACTTTTTAGCTCATGTGTTAAAATATTGGTATAAGCTCTTGGTTCTTCATATAGAACATTTGCAATATTATTCAAAGCTCCAAAGTCATTCGTTTCGGCACCAAATGAAACACTATCAACTATTTTTAAGCTATCAAGAAGCTTTATTCCTCCACTCGCAAAATTTTCAGCACTCGAAATGCTGTATATGGTTGGAAGCTCAAGAACTAAATCGGCTCCTCCGCAAATAGCCATATATGCCTTAGCCCATTTATCTACAATAGAGGTATCTCCTCTTTGAGTAAAATTACCTGAAATTACAGCAACACAAAAATCAGCATCTGCATTCTGCTTTGCCTGTTGCAAGTGATAATAATGACCATTATGGAATGGGTTATATTCTGCTATTATTCCAACAACTTTACTCATGTTGTGCCTCCTTTAATTTTTTCTAGGTAGAATTCATTTTTCTATTTTATATATTAATTGTAAAACGTGATTTTACATTATGTATAATATCACAAAACAGATTTATTTACAATATAAAAATAGTAGTACTTTGTGAAGTGTTTGTTCAATTTTTTATATCGCATAATATTGCATCTAGTTTAGTTTATTGATATAATACCATTGATTTCGATAAGTAGATTTTTATATTTGAATTTCAAAATTAAAATGTTAATATTCATAATTTTATTTTTTACTGGTTCATGGGTATTTCCAAGTTCAAAAGCCCAAATAAATTATATAAGGAATTAAATTTATGGAAGAGATTACAATTTATACTGATGGCGCATGTTCTGGTAATCCTGGTCCTGGCGGATGGGGTGCTATTTTAATGATGGGAGATGTTCGTAAAGAAATATCTGGTGGTTCTGAGAATACTACTAATAATATAATGGAGTTGTCTGCCGTTATTGAGGCTTTGAAACTTTTGAAAAGACCTTGTAAAGTAAATGTTTTCAGCGATAGTGCTTATGTTGTAAATGCTTTCAATCAAAAATGGATTTATGGTTGGATAAAGAAAAATTGGAGAACTGCTGGTGGCGATTCTGTTAAAAATAAAGAACTTTGGCAAGAATTGTATTCTCTTACTAAAGTTCATGATGTTACTTTCAATAAAGTTAAAGGTCATGCAGATAATGAATTCAATAATAGATGTGATGAAATGGCTGTTGCAGAAAGTAAAAAATTTATTCGTTAAAATATAGATATCAAAATCGCTCAAATAAGGTTTCTTATTTAGAGCGATTTTATTTCTAGTATTATTAAAATTTGTTTATATATTAATTTTGTAATTTTTTAGCTTATCCACTGTTTTATTGATTGTATTATGCACATTACATATACTTTTAAATAGAATCCCACTGTTATTACAATATAAATTCCGAATCCTATATTTACTATTATCTTGTCTAGTAGTCCGTCTTTTTTTATAAATCTTTTTATTCCGAATGTGTATATCAATATTATTACAAGTGTAGCTATAGATAGTTTTATTCCCAACTTCATCTTTGCTGGTATGAATGTAAGTTCTATTTCATTTGTTCCTTCCTTCAACTCAAGGCTCATGTATGTATTGAATGTTCTGTTTACATTTGTTGTTTCACCATTATTTGTGCCTGTCCAGCCTGCGTCATAAGTAATTGGTAAGAATAGTTTTTGTCCAGCTTTTGCATTTTCTATTTTAATACTTATTTTGTTTCCTTCTATTTTTATATCTTTGGTACACTCTTCTTTGTAGTCTGCAAATGCGTTCTCATATTTTTCTAATGATAATGTAGCAAATTTCAAGTTACATTTTCCTTTGTAGCTTCTTGCCTCTATCTCTACTTCTTCATTTTCAAATTTTCCTAAGTTTATAAGTCCATTGCTATATCTGTATGGGTATATTGTGTTTTCATAATCGTTAATCCAAGGAACTCTTACTGTTTCTCCATTGACTTTTATGCTATATAGTGAAGTATCTTCTTCACTTCCATACACATATAAATATGATTTTTCATTTACATTTACTTTGTACTTGAAGGTTTCGACTTTTTCATCTTTACTAATTGATTCTCTTTCCGAATCTACTTTTTCTATTATGTCTTCTGTTTTATTGAATAGTTGTTTGTATACATAGTTTTGTGTTGCATAAACGTCATCTGCCTGTTGTATAGTGCTTATGTCATTATTGTTTTCATATATAATTCCATAAGGAAGTACGTTTTTGTATTCATATAGATTAATATTTTCTTTAGATGTTCCATCATATTTGAATATTTCGCCGTCTAGTTCACTATTCGAGAATACATATTTTACGCCTAAAATCGCATCAGAAATTGGCGTTCCTCCTGCATCTCCAAGTTTTGTGTAGTTTCTGGTGTATCCTAAACTTGAATGTGTTTCTACTTGTTCTTTGCTTATTACATGTAAGAAAGTAGACATAGATGGAGCATCTAATACCAATGGATAGTTTTCTGTCAAATTTTGATCTGGATCTCTATATCTGTAAAGTTCTGTTTCATTTGTCTTGAATTTTTCTAACAAATTGTCTGCTACTAAAATTGAACTATCTGAGTGTTCTGCTCCTCCTCTTGCACTTTCCGGTACTCCAATATAAGCTAATCCATGAAGTATAATTTCAGCAATCACAACAAATGCTATTAGTCCATTTCTCAATTTTATTTTTTCTATTTTCAAAAGTTCTCTTATGATGTACGCAAATAAAATAGTTTGAATACAAATTGATAAAAAGTTATTTGTTTTAATCCTGAATGCAGGTTGGCCTTGGTTTATTTCTGTTATTGTTGTTGGTGTTAAAATTATAATTGGTATAAGTGCTAAGATTATAAAAATAACGTCTGCTATTTCAAATTTCTTATCATTTTTGTAATATTTTGTAATGTAGTACATTGCACAATTCATCATAACAAATATTGGTATAAAGCCATATCTGAATGGAAAGCTGTTGTGTGAACCTGTATGCCATAACATATTTATTCTTTCAAATAATATGGGCAAGACGCCACATATCAATAGACTTAATAACAGCATTTTTACTGTATTGTCTTTTTTGAAATATTTTACTAAGCTTACAGTTCCTAATAAACTTAGTGATGATAACATTAAGAATGTTAGTTTCATTCCTGCTTCGTAATTTCTTACTATTGTAGCCTTTTGTCCGGCCATTCTGTATGAACTCATTGTTTGTGAAAATGCTGGTAAGAAAGAGAACATCGATAAAAATAGTGATAAAATTACTGCAATTACAATTTTTCCTGCGACTCTTTTTCTATCTTCTTTCTTTGCATAGAAGAATACTGCAAATGGCAGGCAAGATAATATAAAGAATAGAATCATGTATGATATGTAGTAGCTAATTATCAAGCTTAATGTTAGTGTTACAATAAATAATCCAGATTTGTTTTGAGTAAGAAGTCTGTGCACTCCTAAGCAGAATATTGGGAATATTGCAACAACGTCAAGCCACATTATGTTTGTATAGCTGATTAAAACATAAGCAGATAATGAGTACATTACGCTAAATAAAACTTTCCAAAACTCTAAGCTCGAGCCTTCGTTCTCACTTTTCTTGTATATTTTGTCAAAGAATATGTATGTTGATAGAGCTATAAATGCTATTCTTATTAATAATAAATACGAGAATGCATATATTATATTTTCTCTCTTGAATAATGCAATTAGCCATGCAAATGGACTTGCAAATCCATCAAGTAATACTCCTCCAAATACATTTGAACCACTACCTAAAGTGTATGAATAGAATAAAGATTTTCCACCTCTTAATATGTCCCATAATAGATGATAAAAAGTCTCGTAAGATTGTCCCATATCCGCATGTGCGACAGTCATTCCTCCAAAAGGATAAATTCCTTTAATTGCATATAAAATTAGTGTTATGACTATTGCAATCGCTGGTGGAATTAAAAATTTACCGTATTTTTTTACTTTTTCCATAATCACATCTCCTTTTTTCTATGCCTATTTAGAAATAAATCGCCCAATAGGGACGTCCCTTTTTGGGCGAAAATATTAATTTCTTTACATATATGAAATAATGTATCTTTACTCAATAAATTATCCTAATTCAGCAAAGTTTCCTTTATTTCTTATTTTTATTACCAAGCTTTCTCATATAAGTCTATGAAATCTTGTTTTGTTACTTCTCTTGGGTTTCCTGGTTTGCAAGGATCTTCCATTGCTTTTTCAGCAAGCATTGCGAAATCTTTCTTCTTTGCTCCAACATCTTTTACTGTTTGAGTTATTCCAACAGCTTCTGATAAGTCTCTTACTTTTTCGCATAATGTCTTTACAGCTTCTTCATCTGTGAATTTCATTGCATTTATTCCCATTCCCTGTGTTAAAATTTCTTTATATAGGTCTGCACAAACAGCTCCATTAAATTCTAGTACAGTTGGAAGTAATATTGCATTTGCTAAACCGTGAGGTGTATCATAAACAGCTCCTAATTGATGTGCCATTGAGTGAACTATTCCAAGTCCAACATTTGAGAATCCCATTCCAGCTATATATTGACCTAATCCAACATCGTCTATCGCTTTTTGGTCTTTATCGTTTACCGCCTTAGCTAGGTTGTTGTAAATTAGCTCAATTGCTTTCATAGAGAACATTTGAGACATTGTGTTGTGTGCCTTTGTTATATATCCTTCTATTGCATGTGTTAATGCGTCCATTCCAGTTGCAGCAGCTAATTTTTTTGGCATAGAGGCCATAAGTTCTGTATCAACTATTGCTAAAACTGGTATATCATGTGGGTCAACACAAACCATTTTTACTTTTCTTTCTTCATCTGTTATAACATAGTTTATTGTAACTTCTGCTGCAGTTCCTGCTGTTGTTGGCATTGCAATCATTGGAAGTCCTTTTTTCTTTGTGTTTGATAGTCCGTTTAGAGAAACAACATCATCCCTATCAGGATTTTCCATTAGTATAGATATAGCTTTTGCTGTATCCATGCTTGATCCTCCACCTACTGCAAGAATAACATCTGGTCTAAACCATCTGCTCTTCTTATAACCTGTTAATACGTTTTCTATTGAAGGATTTGGTTTTACTTCATCATATAATTCGTATTTAACTCTTCCTTCTTCAAGAATATTCATAACTTTGTCTGTAACTCCTGCATCAACAAGAGATTTGTCAGATACTAAAAATACTCTTTTGTATCCTCTGTCTTTTAGTTCATCTAATAAAACTTCTCTAGCTCCAAAGCCAAAATATGAAGTTTCGTTTAATATAAATCTTGTATTTGCCATAATTTTTCTCCTTTTTTCGCCCAATAGGGACGTCCCTTTTGGGCGAATTTAAATTTTTATAATATATTTTTTAAGACTATTGTCTTTACTCTGCTCATTTCTTGTAATGTGCTTGACACTCCCTCGTTGCCTATTCCACTGTGTTTCCAGCCTCCGAATGGCATTTCAAAACTTCTGAAGAAGCTTGCACCATTTACTATTGCTCCACCACATTCTAGTTTATTGGCTATTTTCAATCCTCTTGAGTAATCTTTTGTGATTACACATCCACAAAGTCCATAAGATGATTGATTTGCAATTTCTATTGCTTCTTCTTCGGTGTCGAATCCTATTACTGGGATTACAGGTCCGAATATTTCCATGTCTTTTGCAACGTCCATATCCTTTGTTACATTATCTAGTATTGTTGGATAATAGAATGCATCTTCTCTTTTTCCTCCGCAAACTAATGTTGCACCTTGTTCAATTGTTTTGTTTACTTGTTCTTCTATTCTTTGTGCAGCATGAATGTTTATCATTGGTCCCATTTGAGTATCATCTTTACTTGGGTCTCCGACTCTTAATTTTGATATTACATCTTTCATTCTGTCTATGAATTCTTGTTTTCTTGAATTATGAATTAAGAATCTCTTGCTTGCACAGCAAACTTGACCTCCATTATACAATCTTCCCCATATTGTTTCTTTTATTGCTAAGTCCATGTCTCCATCTTCTAACATTATGAAAGCATCATTTCCGCCTAGCTCTAACATTACATGTGTTAAGTTTTGAGAAGCTGTTCCCATTGTTTGAATTCCTGCCCCAGTGCTTCCTGTTAAAGAAACTAAAGACACTCCTTTATGTCTTGCTAATGCTTGACCAACAATAGGTCCATCTCCTGTAACTACTTGAATTACACCTGCTGGAACACCTGCTTCAATCATTAATTTAACATATTCTATTAATGTTAATGGATTGTAATTTGATGGTTTTACAATTATCGAATTTCCCATCATCAATGCAGGTGGTACTTTTTGGCAGAATAAATCACTTGGGAAGTTAAATGGTATTATTGCAACTATAACTCCAAGAGGTGCTCTAGTTGTAATTTGCATTGTTTTCTCGTTTCCTAATTCAGATGAACCAACTAAGCTTTCTCCATATAAGTGTTTTGCTTTTTCAACAAACCCACGTACACCAATTCTTACATTTGCAATTTCCCCTCTCGCCTCTGTTATTGGCTTTCCTGTTTCAGCAGATAATAAACCTGCTAAACGCTCTTTGTTTTCATCTACTAAATCTACGAACTTATAAAGGATTTCACCTCTATCATAAATTGAAACTTTTTCCCATTCTTTTTGCATATCTTTTGCAACTGTAACAGCTTCATCAACATCCTCCAAGCTAATGTTTGGAACCTTGTCTATTAACTCGCCTGTTGCAGGATTTACAACTTCTATCTTAGCACCATTAGAGCTTTCTTTCCAATCTCTTCCTATTAAAACCTTCACACAATCGCCTTCCTTCTTTTTTAAATTAGATTCTACAATCCTTTTACCTTCTTGAATCACATTTCCGGTGACCTGAATCACACTATCTAAAACTTTTTCAAATTTTAGATTTAATTTACTTTGATCAGAGCCTTTTTCAGCCTCGTAATCTTCTTGCTGGCAAGGCTCCTCTAACTCTGCCTTTCCAGAGTTTGGCATTCATTTATTCTTGCCAAATCCAGTGAATGAAAGCATTAATCCACCACAAGTATTTTCTCCGTGATCTTCTGTTCCATATTCACCAAATGTAAATACAGTTAAGAATGGAACACCTTTTGCTTCCTTCTTTAATTGTTTTGCAACTTCATCAATTCTGTTGCCTATTCCTAATTTTCTTCCACCACAGTGAACTAGTAAATAAGCTCCTGCTTCACATGGAAGGCTTGTTCTTACAGTTTTTAAAGTTTTTCCTGTTGAATCTATTAACTCATCAACACTTGCTTGCATTTGAATTACTGCAGTATTTATTGCTAAGTTATTTCCAATATTCATTGATAAATCTTCGTTTCCAACCATTGGGTGACGAATTGCTATTAATGAACCTAATCTATCTTTTACTCCTAAAGGCTCTGTTATAGTAGATGAAAGTAAATTCATTCCCATTAAATCTTTTACTTTTTTGCCTGTCCATTTTGCATAAACATTCATGGCAGGTTTTCCATCTATTTCAACTAATTGTCTCTTTCCATTTAATTTTGTTATAATTCCAGAATTTACTGTTTCATGATAAGCTCCTGTATATTTGTTTATCATTGGTTTATTTGTGTAGAAGAATGCTACAGCAACACCATCTGAGAAGCATTTATCATTTGTGAAGATTTTCCAATCTCCTGCAACTGCATCATCAGCAGCACTTCCACCAAAGAAAGGAACACAGCCTATTACATCTTCTATACCTTTTACATATTCTTCTTCCTCAGCTGGAGAAGCAACCATGTAGAAGTATGCGGGTGCTCTGTCTGTTCCAACTTTTGCCATTGCCTCTTTTGCAACTTTTCTTCCTGTTTCTCTTGGATTTTTTCCACGCTCTGAACCAGCAACTCCAACTGCTGTTTCGTCATCACCTATTGCAAGCATTCCAGCAAATCCATCTTCTGATGAAATTACACCGTCTGGTACAATTATTGCTCCTGAAGAAGTACATCCAATTATTGGAGCTGTTCCTAAAACTGATTTTGCTCCTTCTAGTAATTTGTTCTGATTGTATTTTACAGAACTAAATAAAAAGGCAACTTTAGTCTCCATAAGATTTACAACTGCCTTCTCAGCACACGCTTTACCAGCTGTATAGCTGTCTTTATCTGTGCTATAACTTACATTTGATTTTAACATAATTTATCCTCCTTAGTATATTTTGTGCGATTTTTCCTATAGCATGTTTAGATTATATCAATAAGTAAAATTTTATTCAAGCATTTACAAAAATGTAATAAAAATGTAATAAACTGTTTTATATTACCATTATTACTGCATATATTAATATTCTTACTAGCATTTTTATAGCCAGTGTATAATTATATAATTTAATTCCTATTTTATTTATTGCTATGTACTCTTGTATTATTTTTTCTTTTTCATCATCAGTTACTGCTTCTGTTTTTTCTATGTATTCTTTTGATAGATATTCTGCTCTTGTCATGGCATCTATCTCCAAAAAACTTCTTACTGCATACAATACGAATTGCAAGAATACGAATATCCATAAACACATTTCTGATACTGCATAATTTATTATATTAAATAGGCTTAAAATTGCAATTATTAAAAAATACAAATTATTCAAATTTGCAAATATTACGTTAAACTTCAATATTACTTTATTTTGCGTAGAGTGTATACATTCGTGTATTACAGTCTGTACCCTTGTTATAGCATTTACTTTTCCAATCAGAATTTTATTTTTCATTACAAGGTACAAACTTGTTCTTGAACTATTGTCCTCTTCTATTTTTACTTCTTCATTTTTCAAGTTTTTTAATATTTGCTTGCATATATCTGCATTGCTTGGAAATTTTTGTGCTATTGTGTTTAATTCTTCACTCTCTGCAACTTCTTTTAATTTTTTGAAATCTCCAAGTTTTATATTCAGTCCTATTGTTAATAAAACCATTGCAACTATTACACTTAAAATAATTATCATAAGGTTCCTCCTATTCTACAAAAAGAGCGTAATAAATACACCTCTAGATTATATTTATACGCTCTTATTTCATTCTTTATTTTAACAATTAACCCTTTTATAATACTTTTATAGTACATCTCTTACTGCTTCAGCGATTATTTTATTTACATCTGTTAGCATAACATTGAATTGCATTTCTGCTTCAAAATACTCTTTTATTTTTTCATCTTGTATTAGCTCTGCATATTTTTCTTGTAGCAATTTATTTTGTTCTTGCAATTCTGAATCATTATTGCCTTGCATTGCCTTTACTTGAATATTGTATCTTAAATGTTCAAATTCTTCAATTTTTTCTTTCTTGCTTGCATCAGATTCTATATTACTTTTTAGTCTCTTATATCTTTCATACTCGCTTGATTCTTTTATTTCTTTTGCAAGTTTGTTTGCCATATCGTATACCTGCATATAGAACCTCCTAATTGTACTATTATTTTTGCATTTATTTTTAGAATTATTCAGCCATTAAGCATAAGCGTGTTTCTTCTTGAAACTTAATAGATTTGTAATTTCCTTTTGCGTATTCTCCGCTTTTTCTGCTTTTTTTGCTTTTTCTTGAAGCATTTGTCTTGCTTGGCGTTCTGCCATTGTTTGGCATACAGCTTTTTCATAAGTAAAGTGTGTATCTTGGGCAATCTTCTCCCAATTAAATTGTTCCTTAACTTTTTGTTTTGCTTTTTTTGCAACATTTGTTGCTAGTTGATGGTCATACAATAAAGCTGTAATTGAATCTGCTATTGAATTTGCATTTCCAGCATAAGCTTTCATTCCATCTACTCCATGAGTAACAATTTCGTCAAGTCCTCCAACATCTGAAACCACTGTTGGAACTCCTGCAAGCATAGCCTCTAATGCTACTATTCCGAAAGGTTCATAAGTACTTGGGAATACTGCAACATCAGCACATTTGTACATTTTTTGTACTTGATTTGAATCTAAATATCCGGTAAAGTATATCTTGTCGTTTAGTCCAAGATTACTTGCTTCCTGTCTTAATTCATCCATCATTCCACCACGACCAGCAATTATTAATTTTGCATCATGATAGTTTGATAATACCTTTGGCATTGCAGCAATTAAATGTTGAATACCTTTTTCATATACGAGTCTGCCAACATAAAGAATAATTTTTTCATTATCCATTGCATATTGTCTTCTAAAGTCGTAATCTCTTTCAATTCCTATAAAGTTAGATAAATTGATTCCATTTGGAATAACATTTATTTTTTCATAAGGTAATCCAAATAATCTTTGTAATTCATTTTTCATGTAATTACTATTTACAATTACCTCTGATGCCTCATAAGTAAGCATCCATTCTGTGTCATTTATGTATCTTTGAGTATCATCATGTATTCCGCTATTTCTTCCTGCTTCTGTAGCATGAATAGTTGCAACAACAGGTATTCCATAAGCATTTTTTAATGCTTTAGCTGCATTTGCAACAAGCCAATCATGTGCATGAATAACGTCAAATCCACCTTCTTTGTTTATGATTTCTGTAGCTTTTGATACTAGATTGAAATTTAATTGTAGTATCCAGTCAATAAAATTGTTTGGGTGAATCATATAGTTATCTACTCTATAAACATTTACCCCTTTGTCATTTTCGTATTCTGGTACATCTGCGCTATCTCTGTATGTTACAACTGTAACCTCGTGTCCGTCCTTTATAAGTCTCTTAGATAAGTCGTGTACAACTCTTGCTATTCCGCCAACAATCCTTGGTGGATATTCCCATGTTAGCATTAATATCTTCATTAGATAATCTCCCTTCACAAAGTTTTCTTTGGTTTTCTACTTCGTATATTTTTCACAGATACATTTTATACAAAAAAAATACAAATGTAAACATTTTTTGATAAAAAAATTTAAATTTTTTTAGTTTTATTTTCCATTTTCTATTGAATTTATTTTTATTTTGATATAGGATATAATAAGATTTTATGTGAGTAAAACTAAGGAGGAAAAAATGCCAAGAAAACCAGCAAATAAATTAAACGAAAATGAAGAAGTATCAAAGAAGAAAACCTCTGGTAGCGTTGCAAAAAAAGCAACCAAGAAATCTGCAACCGATTCAGCCACAACTACAAAGGCTACAGCTGTAAAGACAGCAAAAGTTACAGTTGCAAAAGATACTGCTGTAAAAGGCTCAAAAACTACAGCTAAGAAGGAGCCTTCTGCTAAGAAAGTTGCAAGTTCAAAAGAGACTAAAAAAACAAGTAAGAGTACAACCGCTAAAAAGTCTACTGAAAAAACAACCAAGGCAACTGCCAAAAAGGCTACTGGCACAGCTTCTAAAAAGACTACTGCAAAAAAGGCAACTACTACAAAAGCAAAAAGAGCTACACGTACAAAAAAAGCAATTCTTGCAGATATAAATCCAGATGAGATAACTTCTTCAACAAATTTAACTGAAAAAATCGAGATTTTAGAATATTACGATTTACCTTATAGGTATAATCAAACGGTAGTTAAAGTTCTCGCACAAACTCCAACTACTCTATTTATTTACTGGGATATTTCTGATAAAGATAGAGAAAATTTCATTAGGCAATATGGAGCTGATTTTTTCAACAATACAAAGCCAGTTCTTATAATTCATAACAAAACCATGAATTACTCTTTCGAGATTGAAATTGATGATTTTGCTAACAGTTGGTACCTTCATGTAAATGATTCAAATTGCGAGTATTATGTAGAATTAGGACGTAGACCAAAATATAATAATTCTGAACCACAAATTAATATTCCAAATAATTATTTATATGTTTCTTCATCAAACGAGATTGATTCTCCAAATGATCACGTTTTGTTTGATAAAGCTTTAAAAACCGTCTACTTCAAAGATGTAAAAACAAATATTGTTACTGCAAAAGATATTACTTCTATTTCATTCTTGCGTAATATGGGCAGAATTTACAACTTATACGATTTATATAGTGACTTTACGAAGAATGCTTGGATTAATCATTGGCAATTAGATTTAAAAAATCCATCATCATCAAGTTCAACATTCAAATAAAATTAACTTTTCGCCTGAGTGCCTCCACTTAGAGTGTTGGCACTCATGTATTATTATAAAAAGGAGAATTCATAATGAAAAAAAATCCAAAGGGCTATGTAAGTTTTGTACTTCATGCACATTTGCCATTTGTTTATCATCCAGAAAGCGAAGACTATTTGGAGGAGCAATGGCTTTTTGAAGCAATATCAGAAACTTATATTCCCCTTCTTTTAAATTTTGATAAATTAGTAAAAGAGCATGTAGACTTTAGAATAACAATGTCTATGACTCCTCCTTTACTAAATATGTTAGATAATAAATTATTACAAGATAGATATATAAAATATTTGCAATCACACATCGAACTTGCCCAAAAAGAAATTGTTAGAAATGCTGACAATGAACAGCTAAAAAATTTAGCAAAATATTATGTTGATAGATATTCAAATGATTTATACACTTTCAAAGATGTATATAAGTGCAATATCATCAATGGTTTCAAACATTTCCAAGACATTGGCGTTCTTGAAATTATAACTTGTGGTGCAACACACGGTTACTTCCCTATTCTATATGTTAATGAGAAAACAGTTAGAGCCCAAATTGCTGTCGGTGTAAAATGTTATGAAAAATATTTTGGTAGAAAGCCTCGTGGAATCTGGCTTCCGGAGTGTGGATATGTTCCAGAGGCAGATAAGTATTTACGCGAGTTTGGAATACAATATGTAATTACTGAAACTCATGGCATTCTATATGCTAACCCAACTCCTGTTTATGGAACATTTGCACCTATCGTTTCTCCTGATGGAATTGTAGCTTTCGGTCGTGATTTAGAATCTTCAAGACAAGTTTGGAGTTCTATTAATGGTTATCCAGGAGATTACAACTACAGAGAATGGTATAGAGATATTGGTTACGATGCCCCTTACGACTATATAAAACCTTATATTGCATGTAATGGTGCAAGAGTTCCAACTGGCATAAAATACTATAGAATAACTGGAAAAGACTGCGAAAAAGATTATTATAATGTTCAATGGGCTTGGGATTCAATCAATAAACAAGCTGGACACTTCTTCGATTCACGAGAAACACAAATAACTGAAGCAAGTGCATTTACTGCTAATCCCCCTATCATACTTTGTCCTTACGATGCCGAACTTTATGGACACTGGTGGTATGAAGGTCCAAATTGGTTGTATACTTTATTTAAGAAAATTTATTACGACAAATGCGACTTTGATTTAATAACGCCAAGCGAATATATAGACAAATATCCACAAATGCAAGTTGCAACTCCATGCAGATCAAGTTGGGGTGCAAATGGGTACAGCGAAGTTTGGTTAAACAGAAGCAACGATTATGTTCACAGACACCTTCATGTTGCTGGTGATAGAATGGTTGAACTTGCAAACTTATATCCTGACGAGCCTTCAGATTCACTACTTCGAAAAGCTTTAAACCAATGTGCGCGCGAATTGCTTCTTGCCCAAAGCAGTGATTGGTTATTTATAATAACCAATGGAACTATGGTAGACTATGCAAAAAAAAGAATTAAAGATCATATTGGAAGATTTACAAAATTGTATCTTGAGATAAAAGATAATAAAATAGATGAAAACTATTTAAAGAAAATAAGCGAAATGGACTGTATCTTCCCTGAAATAGATTACATGATTTATAGATAAAATTTACAAATAAATTTATAGATAATTTACAGACAAAATTTATACTCATAGATATAATTTATAAATAAATATACATAAATTTATTACTAATTTTTTAATTATACTTTTTATAAAATAAGCATGAATTCATTTTTAAATTTTGAATTCGTGTTTTTTATTTCTTTTTAGTCCTTAATATTTAGTGATTTATAAAATTTCTTCTTTCATAACTTAAGTTTTCTTTCAATTATATTTCTCATACTTTTAATTTCCAACATTTAAATCTTTTCATATTCATTTTTCTTTTGGTCAAGTTTCATTTTCTTTTTATTGGAATATTATTGTATATCAAGATTATTTTTGTAAATACTAATACAAAATATTTTAGAAATGTATAGAAAGGATTGCTTGATTCACAATGATTTCACTTTGTATAAAAAGCAACAAAAATGATATTATAGATTTTTTATTCTCAGACATAGCAAATATTGATTTAGACAATATTACTTTTGTTAAGAAACAATTTTCAAAGTACATTAATCTAATAGTTCATTACTCTGGCAACAATGAATCCGAATTCTATAGTGCATTAAGCAATTCTATTGCGAATTGTATATTGTGCTGTTACGAAGAAAAAATTATTCATAAATTGTCTATGCAAAATTATTTTTATTTTGACAATGACGATATAGTGTGTATTGAAAAAATATGTAATTTGTTACTCTCTGATGCCAAGTGTGTTTCATGTGAATCAGACGATAAATTCTTTAGCGCAATTAATCATATAGACAATCCTGAATTTGATTCTGTACTTTCAGAAATAGCCAATAGGAAAAATATTCTATGGTGCAAGGTTTTAAAATATATTTCTTCACATAAAAGCATTCTTCTAGAAGGATTTATTACATTCAGAATAAAAGATTATATCGATATTTTAGATAATGCAGTTGATTTTTCAGTCAGCCAATTTGTAATAAATCGTGAATACACTGAATTTATTGATTTATTAAAAATCTATATAAACTCTCACCAAATAAATTGCAATCTTGTACATTTGGTATATGTTAATAATGAATCACTTTTATTAGATGAAGAGAAGAATATTATTTCATTGACAAAAAATAATTTGGATACAAAATTTTTGTCAGACATAACCTTCTCTTCAAATGACTATGCACTAAATTCTCTTTTAACTTTATTGCCAAAAAAGATTATTATTCATTTAATAAATCCCGAAGATGATTTTATAAATACTATAAAATCTATTTTTGGCGATAGAGTTACTATTTGTACTAGTTGCAATATTTGCAAGACTTACAGACTACTAAATAATGAGCAAGGATTAAACAGCTAATTCATATTGATTTTATATTCATCTTCAATAGGTCTTCCACCTGTTGAAGCTCTTTCATATGCTGAAGCAATCCATTAGTTGCTCTTTATAAAAAAATAAATCAAATTGAGTTTTATTTTATATTTTTATACTTTATATGATAGCTTTGAATGTATAAACATTTTTATAACCATTTTGCATTAATATTTCTTTTACAATCCTGCTTCTCTTTCCTGATTTACAATAAAGCAATATAATCTCGTCCCTGTCTTGTATTTCAGTTATTATATTTTCGGCTTCATAAATTGGTATATTAATAGCTCCAGTCAAATGTCTTTCACGATATTCTTCAGGAGAACGCACATCTATTATTACAGCATTCTCCCTATTATATATTTCAATAGCCTCATCGTAGGTTAAATCTGTTTTATCTATTCTTGAGAGAACCTTATTGCAAAGTCTTTTATATATATTTCTGAATTGCATATTATCACACTCCATAAAAAAAGTTATTGATAATATATTCTATTATCAATAACCTCTTTTTGTTAATTTTATGTTAATTTTGTGCTAATTATTTATTATTAATTTCATTACTTTATTTTGTTTCAATATTTTATTTTTTGTTATTTTATTTTCAAATTCTCCATTTCATTTGACTTTTCAAACTATGCTTCTTTTGAGTTCTTCTTTTTTCCAAAATAAATCATTGTAATTGTTATTGATGCTATATAAACAACAACTGCAATTATTGAGGTTAGTCTATTAATTGGTATTCTTGTAACAGCATATAAACTTGATAATATTGCTTGTGGTGCGACTATTGCCATTGCTGTAGTATATAAAACATATAATATTCCTTGCTTTCTATATACAATCATTGCATATAAAATTGTAACAATACTTAATATTGATATTGGTAATATGTATGGCTTTATTAATGTACGCAATCTTACATTTGCATTTTGAACTACTTCAACATCATCTATTGAATTTTCTAGTTCATACTTTTCATTTATCTTTGTATTTAGTTCATTTATTTGTCCTTCAGATGCTTCTTTTACTGTTATTTGAACCATATCTTCATATAACTCTACTTTTTGTATAATTACTCTCTGTCCCTTGAATACCTCTGATGTAATTTGCTTAATGTCATTTATCTCAAAAGTTTTTCCTATATTAATTGCAATTTGAGTATTCTCTGAATATTTTAATCCAACATTAAAACCTTTTACTGCTATCACAATTATTCCTGCAATTAGTAAACATATTAATAAAATTGAAACTACCCTTTTCATTACCTTCATTATTTTTTCCTTTCTATTTCAAATAATTGTATTGTAAAGATTATTGCGTTATATATAACCATTGTTAACTCTGCCCAGAATAAAATCATTCCAACACTTGAAATTTCTTGCCAACTTATCAAAGCAAATGCAACAGCAAGAATTGTTACTGGAACTAAGGCAATTACAATTTTAAATATTGCTTTATTTACATTTTTCTTTGTATGTTCTAAGTCTTGTCCTTTGCTATATTCTTTTAATACTGACCATAATATAAAATATTCAATTATATAAGAAACTGCTATTGCTAATATACCAGCTAAAGTTAATTCTACATTTCCAAATCTTACTGCAAGTAGTAAAAGTGCTATAAATCCTAGACTTGTAAATACACCCATAACACCATTTTTCTTAAATCTAACTATCATTGCTACTCCTGCTAACACAGCTATTACAGCAAAAGTAATGGTCATTATTTTTATTTCATATTCTGTTATATCAGAATATACAAATCTATTTACATCTATTTTGTATGTTATAGGCATTGGATCTGTGTTTAAGAATACTGCAATATTTTGAGCTTGTTTATAATAACTTTCTAATTCAGAAGTTGATGAAGTTGTGCCTAGTGATAATTCTATAATTCCGTCAGAAATTTCTTCATCAAAATACGTTGTTATTATAGTTTCATCATCTAACATCATCTTTATTTTTTTAGTTGTATCATTTCCTTCACTGTCTTTTGAGCTTATGTATTGTTGAGATATCTCTTTTAATTTTTCTGTGCCTTCTTTGTTAAATTGTATTGTTAAGTATGCTGTGTATGAACTTGCAGAAGCTTGTACTCTTGTTGCAGATGCTTTTTCTACATCTTTATTCGATAATAACACTTCTGACGTATCATTATCAACTACTTTAAACTCACCTTTTGTAGCAACATATTGAGCAATATAATCTGTATCATTATTTTCAGTAACCTCTAAACTTATATCTCCATTAGCTTCGTTTTCTCTAATTAGATAATTTTCTACTTTCATATAAGCTAATCTTTGTTCAGCTATCTCTTTTGACTTTTGATAATTGTCCAAAGTTAATACATCTTCTGTATTAGATTCATTGCTTTCGTCAACTTTTATTATAATATTTCTTGCTCCATAAAGATCCATTCCCAATTTGTATTCTGGAATTATGTTTTTCATAGAATTTTTGTCTTGTACAAAAATTCCAACAAAAGAAATAACAGCTATCAATATTATTACAACTACTGTTAATATTCTTCCTAGTAACTTTAGTGATAATTTGCTTTTACTTTTTTTCAATTTATTTTCCTCCAAATTTTATAATAATTTTGTTCCATTTATATAAAGTTCATACCATATATTTAAATACTTCGCTGCATATTTGCTCATCATGGTTCTATCCATAAATATCTCAAAGTAATCAAGCACAGGACAGATTTTTGTATCTATTGTTAAACTTAAACTTACTTTTCTGTTTACAGCATCAATTGTAAATTCAGAATCCGTTACAGCATAATTTACTTTATCGTGTTTGTCAAATGAAGAAATATTAGGATTTCTTACTCTATCTCTATGAACATCTGACTTGTCCGCAAGTATTAGTGCAGCTGATATGTCACTAACAGCTGTACCCGTTGCTTCATCGTGGTTTCCAATAGCCATCATTATTTCAGTTCTATCTTTTATGTCCATTCCAATTTCTTTTAATATATTGTAAGCAAGAATTGCTCCAGAATGAGCATGATCCACTCTGTTTACACAATTTCCTATGTCATGCATATAGCCTGCAATCTTTGCAAGTTCAATTCTGTGTTCATCATATCCAAGTTCTTTTAAAACATAACCCGCTCTATTTGAAACAATGGATATATGTCTTGTTGCATGCTCTGTATAACCTAGTGCATCGAGTTGTTTTTGTGCACCTATAATCAAGCTATTTACTTCTTCATTATTCTTTACATCTTCAAATGTAATCATGCTTTTCCCCCGCTTTTTAGATTCTACTCTATTTAATTAAAAATATCAACCATTTTACTGTATTTTTAACTAATTTTGTAACAAATTTTTGCTTATAAATAGCTTTTAATTGGTAAATAAAATTGCTTTTTTATTATTCAATTTTACTATAAATTAAATTTTTATTGGTATATATAATTTATCTTTTCAAGTTAACTCCAATTATTCCTCCAAACATTCCAGCAATTATTGCAGATATTATTACAATTAAGCTATTAAAATCAAATGAAAAGTTTCCATTTACCATACTTGATAATAGATATATTATAGCTATATAAATCAATCCTACCAAAGCACCATTTAAAAGTCCTTTTTTTGATATTTTTGATACACTAATTATGCTTCCTATTAGAATGCTTATTGCTGTAACAGCTATTATAACTGGTATTATAGTGTTCTCATTTATGTTAGTATTTGCAAGAACCGTTGAAAATATAACAAGTGAGATTAAAGTTATAACTATTGCTGTAATACTTCCTTTTAATACGTCTATAAATTTACTCTTTTCCTTAATGTTATTATCCAATGATGTTATTTTAGTAATTTCTTTAATGTTCATTTAAAATCCTCCAAATATAATTTTTGTTATTTAAATATATTATATCTAAAGGATTTTTATGTTTTATTTATTACTTTATTTTTTTTACTTTGCTTTTACAATTATTTTTTTCTTGAGATTCAATTTTTACATTATTTTTCTTGCTCTTTTGTTTTATTATCTGCTTTATTATTTTTATCATTGCCGGTTTCAGTAGTTCTATCGTCAAGTCCTGCAATAGCCCATTTCTCTATTGATAGTTCAATTTTGTTTGGATTTGTTTCTAGAATTACTCTATCTTCTAATACTTCAGATACAGTTCCAGAAAGTCCTGTATATGTTACAATTTTATCTCCAACTTTTATATCATTCTGCATCTTTTTTGTTTCTTTTTCTTGGCTTTTTCTTTGCCACTCAGCAAAATAATATATAGCTAATATTATTAGTACGGTTATTAAAATTCTTACATATTGCATTCTATTATTATCTCCTCTCCGCATTTGTACCTGAGTTTGCTATTCCTCCATTATTTGAAGCATTAGAATTTACACTAGTATTTGCGTTTATATTGTTATTGCTGGAATTACTATTATTATTTGAATTATTGTTATTATTAGAATTGTTTGCAGCATTATTACTGCTACTGTTAGTTTTGTTTACTGGTTCTATCTTTCCAACATTTAATAGATAATCTAATATATCAATTTTCATTCCTTGATATGTTAGATAATATTTCTTCTCTCCGCCTGATGTTATTGTATACATATCTGTTACAAGTGCTTGTATTAGCTCTTTACCAGATGTATTGTATAATCCGTACATTTTATCTTTGCATACAACTATTGCTTCATATTCTGGTACAATTAATAAGTTTTGAGCTAAAGAATCATTTGATGTATTTTGAGTGCATCCCAAAGAGTCAAATTCAATTGGAATTACAGTATTTCCATTTAAATCAAGTACTCCCCACTTGCCATCTTTTTTCACAGGCACATATTTATTATACAATAGATATGGATTTTCTATATCATCTCCAGGAAATTGAGTTTGGTCAATTCCTATTTGCTCATACTCTGAAAATATAACTCTCTTTCCATTGTTATTAATTACTCCATATTTTTTATTATTTGATACAACATATAATCCACGTTCTTTATCCATTCTTCTTATCGAATCGTATTCAGGTTCAATCTTGGTTGTTCCTTCATCAGTAATTATTCCAAATTTACCATCTGTTGTTTCAACTATAAACTCTTGCGAACTTTCTTTGAATTTTATAGATTTGTATTTTTCACCAATTATGGTTTCGTTTTTTAAATTATTTACACCATATCTTCCATTAGCGTCCTTCACTATCATTAAGCCATATAAAATTGCCTTCTTATTTGTATAACTTGCATTTTTTTCATTCAAAGCTGATTCTGTTATTCTTCCTGAATAGAAATTCGTAAGATATGAAAGTGTATACAATTTTATTGTATTATTATTCTCTGTATACGCAAAACTTATATTACAGCCTTTTTCAAGTCCTTCAGCCGAAACATATAATTTGTTATTTATTAGTTTTACAGGTTCATCTATCGTATAATATTCATATTCCGGTTTTTCATTTTTTTGATCTTCTATTAATACCTTATATATCGAATCTGAGTCTTGAGTATATGATACTGTTTCGTATCCATTATCCAGATAACATTTACTTGTATCTTCAGAATAAGGATTTTTGTACTCTCCATTGTTAATACTATATCCTATTTTTCCAGCAATATCTTTTATAGAAACATAAATTTTACCGTTTTCAAATATAAATAAATCATCTTGAAATGAGGTTTTACTTCCATCCATATAAAATTTTAATTCTTTATTTTTTAAATAAAATATTGCTCCTAGAACTCCCATAGATAACAAGAAAACTAAAATTAATGCAATTATTATTATTTTCATTAATTTTTTGCTTTTTATCTTCTCTTGGTCAAAATTAGTATTACTACTCTCAAAAAAGTCCATTTCTTTTCCCCCTTATTCTTCTGTATAACCATATTTTTTATAAAATTCATTTCTGAAATTTAAAAGATTGTCATTCTCAATTTCAATTCTAACTCTTTCCATTAATTTAGTCAAGAAATATAAATTATGTATTGATAAAAGTCTTACACCTAATATTTCATTTGCCTTGATAAGATGCCTAATATAAGCTCTTGTGTAGTTTTTACAAGCATAACAGTCGCATTCTGAATCAAGTGGTGTGAAATCTCTTTCATAAGTTGCATTTCTAACCACAAGTTTTCCATTCCATGTCATTGCAGTTCCATTTCTTGCAATTCTTGTTGGTAATACACAATCACACATATCGATACCAGAAATTGCAGCCTCTATTAAATAATCTGGTGTTCCAACTCCCATAAGATATCTTGGTTTATTTTCTGGCATTAGTGGTGCTGTATATCTTAGCATTTTTAAATACTCTTCTTTAGGTTCTCCTACACTAATTCCTCCTATAGCATATCCAGGAAAATCTAATTTTATAAGGTCTTCTGCTGATTTTTTTCTTAAATCTTCATAAAATCCACCTTGTATTATTCCAAATAAGCCTTGTTTTTCTTCGTGTCCTTCATGAGCCTTTTTACATCTTTGAGCCCATCTTGTTGTTCTTTCCATTGAATTTTTGGTATATTCATAGGTAGATGGATATGGACAACATTCGTCAAATGACATTATTATATCTGCCCCAAGGTCTTCTTCAATTTGCATAACTTTTTCTGGTGAAAAGAAATGTTTACTTCCATCTAAGTGAGATTTGAACTCTACACCATCTTCTGTTATTGTTCTTAAATCACTTAAACTAAATACTTGAAATCCACCACAATCTGTTAATATTGGTCTATCCCAATTCATGAAACCATGTAAATCTCCAGCTTCTTTTACAATTTTTTCTCCTGGTCTTAAATACAAATGATATGTATTAGATAATATTATTTGTGCTCCGATTTCTTTTAATTCTTCTGGCGTTAGTGATTTTACAGTTGCTTGAGTTCCAACTGGCATAAATACTGGAGTTTGTATATCTCCATGTGGTGTATGAACAATTCCTCTTCTTGCACCCGTTTTTGCATCTTTGTGTAATAGTTCATAAGTTATTGCTGGTTTGTTTTCCATTTTATTTCTTGCACTATATATTTAATAATCTGTTATAAATTAAATATATTTTCTCCTTCCCTTCTACGTTAGTATTGATTTTTATATTACTCAATAAATTTCAATATTTTATTTTAATTAATTTTTTATTTAACATTTATTGTATTACCGGGGATACTATCTACATATGTTTACTAGCATCTTGTTTTATTTTATGAACATTGCATCTCCAAAAGAAAAGAATTTATACTTTTCTTTTACAGCTTCATTATACGCATTTAGTATGTTTTCTCTTCCTGCAAGAGCAGAAACAAGCATTAAAAGAGTTGACTCTGGTAAGTGGAAATTGGTGATTAGTGCATCCAAGCATTTAAATTTGTAACCTGGATAAATGTAGATTCCTGTATCACCCTCACAAGCTTTAACGAGACCTTTCTCGTCTGCGATTGTTTCAATAGTTCTACATGAAGTTGTTCCTACTGCTATAACTCTATGTCCCGATAGTTTTGCTTTATTTATCTTATCTGCATCTTCTTGTTTTATGTAATAATGTTCAGTGTGCATTTGATGGTCTTCTATATTCTTTTCTTTTACTGGTCTAAAAGTTCCTATTCCAACATGCAATGTTACATTTGCAATGCTTATTCCTTTTTCTTCGATTTTTTTTAATAATTCATCGGTAAAATGTAATCCTGCCGTTGGCGCAGCAGCTGAACCTTCATATTTTGCATATACAGTCTGGTATCTATCATTATCCTTTAAACTTTCATGTATATATGGTGGTAAAGGCATAAGTCCTATTTTATCTAGAATTTCATTAAAGATTCCATCATATTCAAATTTTACTTTTCTTGTTCCGTCTTGCAATGTTTCTAATATTTCAGCCCTTAATAATCCATCGCCAAATATAACTTTTGCACCAGAATGTAACTTGTTTCCTGGTCTAACCATCGCCTCCCAGATGTCACCTTCTAGATTTTTTAGTAGAACAAATTCAACATTTGCTCCAGTTTCTTTCTTTCCATAAAGTCTAGCTGGGATAACCTTTGTGTTGTTTCTAACTAAACAATCTCCAGGTTGTAAATAGTCTATTATGTCTCTGAATATCTTGTGTTCAATCTTGCCAGTATTTTTATCCAATACCATCAATCTTGATTCATCTCTTTTTTCAATTGGTGTTTGTGCTATTAACTCTTCTGGTAAGTAGTAATTGAAATCTGATAGTTCCATTTTTAGCTTTTCCTTTCTATGATTCAACATTTAAATTTTGTTGTATTTCCTGCATTTCTTGTGCTTTAAATACTTCTTTGATTTTATAAATTATGCTCTCAATCTTTTTAGAAATACTCCTTGGTTCATCAAGCTTGTCTAACTTGTATGCATACTCAAAATCACTATTCTGAGCTGGTCTTAAACTATATACTTCAGATGGCAAGCCAATATATTTTCCATTGCTAATTATATTTTCGTTCATATAATCATAATACCATTTTCTTAGTCCATCTTTTTTATCTTCCTTATAACCATATTTTTCATAGTCATGTAAAGCTGGAATTGTATATCCATATGCCTTTGCATCACGCTCTAATGTGTGTAGGAATTCATGTAAAAATACCTCTTCAGGGAATGTATTGTTAGTTGAATAAGCATAATCATTTTTTGTTATTCTTATATTTGAAAATCCTTTTCCTAGGTACATCATATTTCCTAGTCCAACCCATTCCTTTACATTATCGTTGTTGGTAATTTCACTCTCCAAAGGTAGGTCTGTACATACAAATATATGGTTATAGTCATTATTTTTCACATAGTCATTTATAAGTTTATACACATCTTTTTCACTTATATAGTATCCATTGTCATCTTCATAAGTAAGTGTTGTGAGAGGTTGTTCTATTTCAATAATATCATAATTTATATTAATTTTATTTTGAGACATTTCTTTTATTGTGTTTTGAAATTTTGGCATATCTTGGTAGATGTAGCCTTTACTCTGATTAGTCATGGTCTGTTTTATGTTTCTTCCATCATTTAAAATTACATCTGTATTATTCAAAATAAAACAACCGAATTTCCATTCATTTTGATTACCTGTTGAACCTTTTTCTATGTTCAAGTTTGAAAACCACGCATCTCCACTTGCATTTAAAAGATTTCCTCCTAGTCTAAAACCTATTTCAACATTTTCATTATTTTTAGAATTAAATAAAAATTCAACTTTTGTCCAATCATTGTTTCCTGTTAAAACATCCGAATGTTCTTCTGTTCCAACTAGACAAATCTGTGCACCAGCCATGATATTGTTGTCTTTATTTGTGACATTTTGAGTCTTTATCATGCAAGTTACTCTATATGGAGTATTTGGAGTTACAGATATAGATTTATAAAACATTGCATCATTTGATTCTCTGTTTTCTATCTTGTAACTTCTCTCTTTTCCATACTTTATATCTGCATCTCTTGAAAACGTTGTTTTATCTCTTTCCTGTATTCCCTTTGTATAGAAATTAAAATCGTATTTTCTATATATAACAATAGCTATAATAATTATTACTATTGCAAAAATATTTGAAATTGTATTTCTAGTTTTTCTTCCTCTATTGCTATTCTGTTCTACATTATAATATTCATCCATAGTTTTATTCCCTTTATCTTCTTATCTTCACATTGTTGTATGTTTAATTATGTTATTACGCAGTTCCAGTTTTCTTAGAAGTTGCTGTTCTTTGTGGTTTTGACTTTTTTGGAGCTTCTCTATTATTGTTTATTATAATCTTAGGAGCCTCTCCATTTTCTATTGTGTTTTTTGTAATTATACATTTTTCTATCTTAGGATTTGATGGGATTTCAAACATTATATCTCTCATCACATCTTCTAAGATTGCTCTAAGTCCTCTTGCACCAGTTTTTCTTTCGATAGCTTTATCGACAATAGCACCTATTGCATCTTGTTCAAATTCTAATTCAACTTTGTCATACTTGAATAATTTCTTATATTGTTTTATCAAAGAGTTCTTTGGTTCTACCAAAATCTTCATTAATGCTTCTCTATCTAATTCCCTTAATGTTGTAATTATTGGTAATCTTCCAACAAATTCAGGAATCAAACCAAATTTCAATAAGTCCTGTGGTAACAATTTATCAAATACTTCATATTTGTCAAATTGTGTATTGCTAGAAATAGTTGCTCCAAATCCAATAGTCTTCTTTTCAACTCTTTCTTTTATAATTTTTTCAAGACCATCAAAAGCTCCACCACATATAAATAGAATATTTTGAGTATTTATCTGAATAAATTCTTGATGAGGATGTTTTCTGCCTCCTTGAGGTGGAACAGATGCAACTGTTCCTTCGATTATTTTTAACAAAGCTTGTTGTACTCCCTCACCGCTTACATCTCTTGTTATAGATGGATTTTCAGATTTTCTAGAAATCTTATCTATTTCATCAATATATATAATTCCTTTTTGAGCTTTTTCAACATCATAATCTGCAGCCTGAATTAGTTTTAAAAGAATATTTTCAACATCTTCACCAACGTAACCAGCTTCTGTTAATGTTGTTGCATCAGCAATTGCAAATGGAACTTTTAAAATTCTAGCAAGAGTTTGAGCAAGAAGAGTTTTTCCACAACCCGTTGGTCCTAATAAAAGAATATTACTTTTTTGTATTTCTACATCATCTTTGTCTTTTTCAGTTTCACTGTTAATTCTTTTATAGTGATTATACACCGCAACTGATAATGCCTTTTTGGCTTCGTCCTGTCCAATTACATATTCATCTAATATGCTCTTTATTTCTTCAGGTTTTGGAAGATCTGTGTCAATTTCCTTTTCATAACTAAGTTCACTGTCTTCGTACAAATCATTTTCAATTATATTTGTACAAACTTTTATACATTCGTCACATATATAAACTCCTGGACCTGCAATTATTCTTTCAACTTCATCTTGAGGTTTTCCGCAAAAAGAACATCTAATATCTTTTTTTTCTAGTTTTGCCATACATTAACTCCTTCTCATCTATATTTCTTCTGTTTATTTTCTCTTTTCCATAATTCCATCTATTAAGCCATATTCTAATGCTTGTTGTGCAGTCATATAGTTATCTCTTTCTGTATCTCTATTTATTACTTCGATTGGTTGGCCTGTTCTATCGCTTAATATCTTGTTTAATTTTTCTCTTGTCTTTACCATGTGATCTGCATGTATTTTTATTTCTGTTGTTTGTCCAGAAAGTCCGCCTCCACCGATTAATGGCTGATGTATTAAAATCTCTGAATTAGGAGTTGCAAATCTCTTTCCTTTTTCTCCAGAAGCAAGTAACACAGAACCCATGCTTGCAGCCATACCAACACATATTGTTGAAACTGGACATTTTATATAATTCATTGTGTCTACTATTGCCATTCCATCTGTAATTGAACCACCTGGTGTGTTTATATACAAATCTATTTCCTTATCAGGATCTTCTGATTCCAAGAATAATAATTGAGCTACAACAAGTCCTGCTGATGTTGCATTAACTTCTTCTCCCAAAAATATTATTCTATCTTTTAATAATCTTGAGAATATATCATAAGATCTTTCTCCTCTAGCTGATTGTTCTATAACATAAGGTACTAAACTGTCTCTTTCTAACATAATTAAATTCCTCCATTTTTTATTTATCAATTTAATTTGATATTATTAATTTTATATATCGGCTTTTATTTATACTATATTAATCTCCGATTATAATCTATATAGGTATAAAGTTTTATATAAATATAAATAGTTAGTGAGCATAAAAGTATTTATATATTATATAAATAATCCCCCCTAACTATTTTAATAGATATATATTTTTATTTATTCTGCTAATTTTGGCTTTTCAATTAAATAATAACTTCTTTTATTTTATTTTTGCATTTTTTATTATTAATTCTATAGCTTTTTCTGTTTTTATAGTATTAGCAATATATTCTTTTAAAGCTTCATTTTTGCTTAGCTCTTCTTCTTTTCTGCCATAGTTTGTTGCCATTTCTTTTATTTTAGCATTTATTTCTTCGTCTGTTGATTCTATTTTTTCTTCTTTTATTATTGCCTCAAGTATTAATCTTGATTTTACATTTTTTTCTGCTTGCTCTTTGTAGTTTTCTTCAATTTCTTTTCTAGTCTTATTCATTATTTTTAAGTATTGGTCAAGGTTGATTCCTTGGTATGATAGTTGTTGTTCTAAGTCTCTAATCATTGCATCTATTTCTGTTTCTATCATTCCAGATGGAATATCAATTTTTGTTTCATTTGATACAGCTTCAATAGCTAGATTTTCTGTTTCATGCTTTGCTTTGTCATCATTTTGAGCTTGTTTCTTTTCTTTTATACTTGTTTTGTAATCTTTTAATGTATCAAATTCAGAAACATCTTTTGCAAATTCATCATCTAAAGCTGGTAATTGTTTTTCTTTGATTTCATGTAATTTTACTTTGAATGTAGCATCTTTTCCAGCTAAATCCTTTGAGAAGTAATCCTCTGGGAATTTAACGTTTATATCTTTTTCTTCTCCTACTTTCATTCCTATTACTTGATCTTCAAATCCAGGTATGAATGTTTTGCTTCCAATTTCTAGTTCATGCTTTTCTGCTTTTCCACCTTCAAAAGCTTTTCCATCTACGAATCCTTGGAAATCTATTACTGCAATGTCTTTATCCTGTACTGGTCTATCTTCAACTGTTATTATTCTTGCATTATGTTCTTGAACGTGTGCTAATTCATGTTCAACATCTTCGTCTGTTACAGGGTATTCTACTTTTTTAAGTTCTATTCCCTTATATTTTCCTAATTTAACTTCTGGTTTTGTTTGAACTAATGCTGTAAATACTAAATCTTCACCTTTTTTCATTTTTACGATGTTTATTTCAGGCTTACTAACAGCTTCTATTTTATTATCTTCAATTTCTTTCTCATATATTGATGGAACTAATTCATTAAATGCATCTTCATAGAATATTTCATCTCCATACATTCTTTCTACTATGTTGAATGGAGCTTTTCCTTTTCTAAATCCTGGTATATTAAAATATCTTGCACTTTTTTGGTATACTTTCATTATTGCTTCATCAAACTTTTTTGCTTCGATTGTAAATTCTAATTTTACCTCATTTTTATTTTCTGTTTTCTCTATTTTTGTACTCATTTAATTCAAATCCTTTCTTGTTTTATAAATGCTAGTCTATTATACCACAAATTCCACATATTGCAAGCTTTTTTTGAATTTGCAGTGTGTTTTTTATCATATTTTTAAATTTTTATCAAAGTGAATTTTGTATAATCACAACTTGTCATTATGTACTCCACTCCATTGTGAATTCCTTCTATTGCATTTTCATGTGCTTTACCATGCAAATGTCCATATATGCATTTTTTTACATTGTACTTTTCAAGTATATCTGTAAATTCATTTCTAGTGTTTTCAGTAGTAATTGGTGGATAATGCATACATACAATTATTTCCTTTGAATTATTCTCGTCTTGAAAATTCTCTATTCCATCTCTTATTGATAATTCTAGTCTTGTAGCTTCCCTTTTTACTATTTTCTTATCTTTTTCTTCCTCTGATAATATGTTCCAACCTCTTGTACCAGCTATAATTTTGTTTTCAAAAGAATAACTGTTGTTATATAAAAAGTCTATGTTTTCTAGATTGTTTTTTTGTAAAAATTCTCTCATGCTTTTAAGCGTAGTCCACCAAAAATCATGATTACCTTTTAGTAGTAATTTTTTTCCTGGTAATTCAGCAATAAAATTAAAGTCTTTATATGTATTCTCAAGTTTCATCTCCCATGAAAAATCACCTGGCAATAAAACTAAGTCTTCTTCTTTAACTTTCTTTATCCAGTCTTCTTTTATTTTATTTTCATAATCATCCCAACCAAATATATTCATTGGCTTGTTTGTGTTAAATGATAGATGTAAATCCGAAATTGCATATATTGACATTGTCTTTATTCACCTCCAAGAGTCAAGTTTGGTATTGCATTTAGGTCAAGAGAACTTCTCTTACCTGCCATAAATTCATAGTATCCTGCTGAAGCAATCATAGCTCCATTATCAGTACAAAGTTTTAATTCTGGATAGTAAATTTGTATGTTTTCACTCTTTGCGAAAATATCAAATTTATTTCTTATGTATGTATTAGCAGAAACTCCTCCTGCAAGTACTATTTTCTTTATTTCTGTTTCTTCAACAGCCTTTTTAATATTCGATACAAGCATTTCAGATACCGTTTCTTCAAAGCTTGCAGCCAGGTTTGCTTTATTCACATCGGGTTCTTTATGATGCAAATTTATAACTGCTGTTTTTATTCCACTAAAGCTAAAATCTAACATTTCAGTATGTGTTTTTGGTAATTTTATATTTGGTTCTCCTTCTTGAGCCAGTTTATCTATTTTAGGTCCTCCTGGATAACCAAGTCCTATTACTCTTGCAACTTTATCAAAAGCTTCTCCTACAGCGTCATCTTTGGTCTTTCCAAGTACCTCAAAAGTTGTGTAATCTTTTACATGTATTATTTGAGTATTTCCTCCAGACATCATCATACATAAAAATGGTGGTTTTAACTCTGGGTGTGTTATGTAGTTAGCTGCTATATGTCCTTTTATATGGTTCACACCTACTAAAGGTTTATTTATTGCATAGCTTAAAGCTTTCGCATAAGACACTCCTACTAATAGTGCTCCAACTAATCCTGGTCCATAAGTACATGCGATTGCATCTATATCTTCAAGTTTTATTCCCGCTTCTTTTATTGCAAGTTTCATTACATTTGAGATTGCTTCTACATGATTTCTTGATGCAATTTCTGGCACAACCCCTCCAAATTTTTCATGAATACTTATTTGTGTATCTATCACATTTGATAGAACTTCTCTCCCATTTTTTACAACAGATATAGATGTTTCATCACAACTTGATTCTATTCCCATTATATAAATATCTTTCATTTTTCTACCTTCTACTTCTTTAAAATAATCCGAATATTGCTGAAACTAGTAAATATATTCCTTTAGATACCACAGATATTACTGGTGAAATTATATAGCTTACTAAATTTGTAACCCATAAAACAATAAACACCATGTAAAATATTTGCTTATTCTCTGTAAACCACATTCTTGCTTTGTAAGGCAAAAAGTGTATTAATATCTTTGAACCATCTAGTGGTGGTAAAGGAACTAAATTGAATACCCCTAGTCCGATATTTACGCTAATTGCCATTTGAATTGCTATTACAACTAGCGAGCCTGCTGTAGTTAAGCAAAATGCCGGAGCAAATGTTACTACCGCAAATAAAATTATTGTTAATATAATTGCAACAATAATATTCATTAATGGTCCCGCAAAAGCAACGATTGCTTCTTGTGCAGTCATAGATCTTTTTCTGTTAAAATTTGTCGGATTAATTTCTACAGGTTTTCCCCATCCAAAGTGTACAAATACAAGCATTAGAAATCCTACTGGATCAATATGTGCAAGTGGATTTAGAGTAAGTCTTCCTTGTCTTCTTGGAGTATCATCTCCCAATTTATCTGCTGCAAAAGCATGTGCAAATTCATGGAATGTTATTGCTATAATTACTCCTGGCAAAGTTAATAATAATGCCACAAGCTCTTCAGGATTTTGTGCATATCCAGCAATTGTCGTAATCGCAAATATTCCTATAATTACATATAGAATTCTTTTATCAAAATTAAACATTTAATCACCTCTTAATGTTCAATATTATATAATATATTTCTAAATATGTAAATATTTTTGACAGAAGATACCTTTACTCTATGCACATTTATTTCTTAATTCTCTTGCATGAGACATTGCAATTTCAGTTACTTCCCCTGATGAAATTCTAGCTATTTCTTTTAATGTTTCTTCTTCATTAAGCAGTTTTATTTTTGTGTTAGTCTTTTCATTTTTTACTTCTTTATAGATGTAATAATTATATTCTCCTTTTGCAGCAATTGGTGCCAAATGTGTTACGATTAATACTTGATGACTTTGTGCTATTCTTTTTAGTTTTATGCCAACAGAATTTGCTGCTTTTCCACTTATACCTGTATCAATTTCGTCAAATATTAGGACTGGTACTTCATCAATATCTGAAAGAACTGTTTTTATTGCAAGCATTATTCTAGACATTTCTCCTCCTGATGCAATTTTATCCAGTTTCTTTGCTTCTTCTCCTAGATTTGTTGCTATCATAAATTCTGTATGGCTCTTTCCATTCATTGAAAATTCCTCATCTTCTATAACACTTGCCATAAATCTTGCATTTTTCATTTCTAGTTCTTTTAGCTCATTATTTATTTTTTCATTAAGTATAATTGATTTTTCTTTTCTTTCTTTTGTAATCTTTTCACAAATTTCATTCATTTCTTGTGTAAGATTTTGAATTTTTTCTTTTGTCTTTTGATTTTCTTCATCAAGATTTTCTATTCTATTAATTTCACTTTCAAGTTCATCTTGGTATTTCAATATTTCTTCTATTGTGTTTCCATATTTTCTTTTTAATGAATATATTTCATCCAATCTTTCTTCGACTTGGTTTCTTTCATTTTCGTCAAAATATGTGTCTTCATTCATACTACATACGTCTCTAGAAAGCTCTTGTACTTCATAATAAATGTTTTTCAATTCACTTAATTTTTGACTATATCTTTCATCTACATTTTCTATTTTTTCAAAGGCCCTTATTGATTCATTTACAACGTCTATAACCGTCCCTTCTAGGTTTGAACTAACTAAATTTAGAGCTTCTGCAACTTTTTCAGAATTCATCATTATTTTTCTTTTTTCTTCTAGCTGTTCATCTTCTCCATTTTTCAACTTTGCCCCTTTTATTTCTTTGTATTGATATTTTAGAAGGTCTAATTTTCTTCTTTTCTCCATGTCATCACCATAATTATTTTTTAGCATGGCATTCAGTTTTTTATATTCATTATAAAGGTCTTGATACTCCTTCAATTTATTAGACATGGTTGTCCCTATAAATTTATCTAAATATTTTGTATGAAATTCAGAATCCATAAGTGTTTGATTATCATATTGACCGTGTATGTCTATTATGTTTTTCATAAAATTTCTAAGTTCAGTTACAGTTACAAGTCTTCCATTGATTTTGCATAAATTTTTTCCTGAGGTATTTATTTCTCTTGAAACTATTACATTTCCATCAATTGTGTTTTCGTAATTAGGCAAGTTTAGAGAAAGTTCTACAAATGATACGTTTTGTCCCCTTCTAATCATATCTTTAGAGAATCTTCCCCCTGCAATAATTCCCAAAGAATCAACTATTAATGTTTTTCCGGCACCTGTCTCTCCAGTTAAGACGTTTAAGCCTTTGTTTAAATCTATTGTTAAATCATCAATTATTCCAATATTTTTTATATGAAGTGATGTAATCATTTTTTACCTCCTAACGCAACGCAATTACAAATCTTTGTTCGTTAATATAATACTCTTATTTTTTTGTCTTGTCAATACTTTTTGCAAATTTTTGTTCGTTAAGTTTTCGACAAAAAAAGAGGACACCCTATTGGTGGCGTCCTCCAAAAAGCTTTGTTTGTGATTTGTAATTTGGCTGATATGAAGAGTTTTATTAACTTAAAGTTTTACTTCATTTTATACCTCAAGCGTTCACATTCAATTCTTCTAATTTCGGTGTTTGTATTCCTGATTTTTTTCGCATCAGGTCCTTCCTTGTGTCCTTTGCAACTTATATTGTGAGCAAAAACCTTCCTTGCAAAATCAATCTGTTTCTTTCGCATTACAATCACCTTTTTCTGTTTCTACATCTTCAGAAGTAGGCTCGCTGGCCTCTCCCTCTGCATCGGCAGAATTCAACTCGCTGGTCGTTTCCTCTTCCTTGCCAGAATCCGACTTGCTTCCCTTTTTCAGGTTGCCCAAGCCGGCCAGTGTCGCATCGGAAAGTTCCCTGATCTCATCAGTAATAGGCTTACCGTTGAGAGCCTGGTTCTGGACGTTGACGCTCTTCATGAGCATTGGAATCTGGCTGAGGGTATCCAGCAAAATGTTTCCAGTTTTGCTGGCACCACTTCCCATAAGGGTACTCTCTCCGCCAATGTGAACAAACTCAGCATTCTGGCCAACGTTCGCCATGATTTGTGCCGTAGCAGTGGCAATCTTGATGTTGGCTTCCGCCTCGATCTTGAGCTTCTCAATCTCGAAGTTCACCTTGCCACTGGAAGCACGTGCATCAGCAATGGCTTTTTCGCCTTCGGCTTCAGCAAGCTTTTGAGCCTTGATACCTTCAGCTTCAGCCAACTTCTGGGCTTTCAAGCCTTCAGCATCTGCAAGCATTGCTGCTTTCTTGCCTTCGGCTTCAGCCACAGCCTTTGCCTTAGCAACTTCTGCACTTGCCAAACCTTCGGTTTTTGCTTTTTGTGCTTCTGCCTCAGCCTGAAGCTTAATCGCTTGAGCGTTGCTCTCTGCGACCTTAACTTTCGCCTCTGCCTGGGTCTTCTGCACTTCAGCCTCTGCCTCTGCTTCAACGCGTTTTCTCTCTTTTTCGGCTTGTGCACGGGTAATGATGACTTCACGCTGTTTTTGAGCAGCCAGATTCTCCTGTTCAGCCTTCATGACTGCAACAGCACCTCTTTGCTCCTCAACTTCACGCATTCGGATAGTCTTCTGAAGCTCGCCAGCAACATCCGCATTCGCATTTGCGGTTTCAGTTGCAGTTCTAAATTCTGCAAGCTTCATGTCCGTTTCCTTGCGCTTCTCCTTTTCAGCAAGCTCTGCATCCATTCGAGCAATGCTTGCCTCTTGGCGGGCCCTGGCCTCAGCAATTTCTGCTGCTTTTCCAGCCTCAGCGGTCTTTTCGCGTGTAATCTGGTCAACCTCGGCATGCTTAATCTGTGCAGCTTTTGCCTTTTCAGCGGAGTCAAGGGCAGCGATATTGTCGTATATCACAAATATCCTGAATATTCAACGACACAAGCTCAAGGCCCATGTTATCCATTTCGTCGGCAACGCTTTTTTGAACCATCTGTTTGAACGCTTCCTTGTCCGTAAGGAGTTGTTCAGGAGTCATAGATGCTACAACATCACGAACAGCACCCATAAGAGTCAATTTAACGTCCGAAATGATACCGTCATTACCACGTTCCTTGAAAGAGACAATCGCAGTCCGAAGTTTTTCCTGCTCCGATACGCAAGGGCGAATCTGGGCAGTCCAATCTGCAACAATGGGCACTGCAGTCGCCGTTTTGATCTCGTCTTTGTCAGCCGTAACTGTCATCATGCAAAGGTCGAAGTAATCCGCCTTTCGGAAGATGGGAATCACAAAGGCACCTCCCGATACCTTTATGATGGGTTCCTTTCCGCCGGTGATAATCAGCGCCTTGTCAATGCTTGCAACCTTGTAGATGGACGCAAGAAAGATGAGGGCGACAATCACAGCAATAACAGCAATGATGATTCCGATGTTGGCAATAATAAATTCCATACTTAAGTCCTCCCTTAAGTGTACTAAAAGGTTTACAACTTACTTACCACAAATCAGCTTTTTTAAACAAGTAATAAAACTCAAAAGCTATTATACCACATTTTTACAATTATGTAAAGTTGCAACTTGTAAAAATTTATAGAAAAAATATTTTACATTTTGGTTGACTAATCTAAAAAAAAATGGTATATTAGATAAGTACTTAATCGGCCCCTTGGTCAAGCGGTTAAGACGCGGCCCTCTCAAGGCCGAATCATGGGTTCGATTCCTGTAGGGGTCACCAAATTATTAGAGCTATTTTTTAATAGCTCTCTTTTTTTATTTTAGAATTATTCCATCGGGAATCGAAAAGGAGGATTAGAAAAGCGTCCTGTGGACGGTTTTCCCGACGCGGGTAGATTCCCGTAGGGGTCACCAAATTATTAGAGCTATTTTTAATAGCTCTCTTTTTTTATTTTAGAATTATTCCATCGGGAATCGAAAAGGAGGATTAGAAAAGCGTCCTGTGGACGGTTTTCCCGACGCGGGTAGATTCCCGTAGGGGTCACCAAATTATTAGAGCTATTTTTAATAGCTCTCTTTTTTTATTTTAGAATTATTCCATCGGGAATCGAAAAGGAGGATTAGAAAAGCGTCCTGTGGACGGTTTTCCCGACGCGGGTAGATTCCCGTAGGGGTCACCAAATTATTAGAGCTATTTTAATAGCTCTCTTTTTTTATTTTATAACTATTTCAATTGGGAATCGAAAAGGAGGATTAGCTATTTGCTATCCTCCTTAATTATTTGTTTTATATCACTAATTCCATCTTTCCATTTTTTCTTTTCTTTTACATACGCAACTATAATTTTTATCAAATAATATATTGCCCCGGCTCCGATTATCGAGATAATCATAATTGGAATTTTCTCTTGATATAAAATATTTATATATGTGATTACTAGTGTTAAAATCGCTATAACAAGTATCTCGACTCCAATTAGCGCTGTTTTTCCATTTTCCTTATTATAAGAATATTCAAACATTATTATTGCAATAATAACGGTCGCCATGCTAAATATTTTCATGTCCTCAATAAAAGTTTTACTAGCAACATTCTTAAAGCCAAAATATATACAAGCAAAATATGCTAATACAAGTATTGCTATTCCAATGTTATCTAAAACAGTTTTATGTATGTTCTTTTTTTCTTTTTTCGGCATCTTTATTGCATTTTCAATCTCTGCCGATATTTTTTCTTTATCAAAAGGCTTTTTACTCTTTTCTTTTGCTTTTTTTGGCTCTTCTTTAATTTCTGGAATCTGTTCAATCTTGTCTATGTTTTCAATTTGTTCTTTTATTATTTGTTTTATTTTTTCGTCTTTCTTTTTTGACCTTTTAATTTGTTCTGATTTTTCTATTTTTTTTGTTTCTTTTTTCTGTGTTTTAGTTGTTTTTCCAGCTGATTTATTGTTCTTTACACCTTGTGATGTTTTCGTATTTTTTGTTGTTCTCTTTTTCGATACTACCTCTTCAACCGCTTTTTCTTCATTTGCTTTTTTTGAAGTAGATTTAGATTTGCGAGTTCTATTAATTGCAGTAGTAGATTTTTTTGAAGACTTTTCTGATTTTTCAATTTTGGCTGGCTTATCATTTATTTTTTCTTCTTTCAGACTAGAAGTTCTTTTTTTAGTAGTGGGTTTTCTAGTTGGTTTTGAAGATTCTTCATTTTCTATGGTATCATCAACCTTTTTTGGCATTCTTTCTACCTCTTTTCTCCTTTATTTTAGTTTTCTAATTCATACATTATGTCGCCAGACATGATAATTCCCGCAGTTTCAGTCCTTAGAATTCTTCTGCCTAGAGATACGCATTTTGCTCCTAAATTATTTAATTGTTCTATCTCTCTTTCAGATATTCCTCCTTCAGGACCAATTATTATTGCAATCTTGTATTTTTTATCTTTCAAGTTTTCTAACTTTTTCAATTCTTTTTTTAGCATTGTTTTTTCTTCATTTTCATACGCCACTAATATTGTATCGAATTTTTCATTTTTTAAGCTATCTGATATTTTATTTATTTTTATTATATTTTTTATTTCTGGAATCTTATCTCTCATGGATTGTTTTGCTGCAATTTCAGCAATTTTCTGCCATCTTTCAAGTTTTTTTGAAACTTGTTTTTCATCAAGTTTTACAACTGTTCTTTCCATTATAACTGGAACGATTGCGTTTACTCCAACCTCTGTATTTTTTTGTATTATGAGTTCCATTTTTTCAAATTTAGGCAACCCCTGATATAAAGTTATATCAACATTTGATTCCGCAGTTTCTTCTAATTTTTCTTGTATTTCACAAGTAACAGAATTCTTTTGAGCATTAATTATTTCAGCTATGTAGTTTTCCCCTGTTTCTTGATTACAAACTTTTAGTATTTCTCCCTGTTTCATTCTTAATACATTTGTAATGTGATTAACGTCATCACCGACTATTTCTATTTTATTATTACTTATTTGATTTTCTTTTACAAAAAATTTAGGCATTTCTTTCCTCTAATCTTATTTTTTCATTCAAAATTATATCAAAAAAAAACTTATAGTGCAACACCATAAGTTTTTATTTTTATAATTTTAGTTGCAAATATTTTTAAGTATTATTAGTGACTATTTTTAATATACAAATTTCATCTACTTTACAGAATTGCATTTGATTTCACTTGACATAATTTTTATTTACTAATATTTTATCCAAATATTCCTCTTTTTTTGATTGGAGGTTGTTCATTCATTGTTTTTGCAAGCTGTACAAGTAAATCTCTTTGCTCTTTTGATAAACGTTTTGGCACTTGAACTTGAACTGTGAATATTAAATTTCCCCTGTTTCCAGAATTTATACGAGTAAATCCTTTGTCTCTTATTGTAAATTGTGTGCCTGTTTGTGTTCCTTCTGGAATTCTGTAAGTTGTTTTTGTTCCATCTAATAGAGGAATCTCTATCTCAGCACCAAGTGTAGCTTGTGTGAAAGTTATTGGTATATCACAGTATACATTTTCATCTTTTCTTGTAAAGATGCTATGCTTTTTCAAGTTTATTGTGATATAAATGTCTCCATTTCTTCCACCGTTTTTTCCTGGTTCTCCTTCTCCTCTTAATACAATTGTCTGTCCATCATCAATTCCTGCAGGAATTTTTACATTTATTTTTGCTTGTTTTCTAACTGTTCCCTTACCTAAACATGTATCGCAAATGTCTTTTATTATTTTTCCTGTTCCATGGCAGTTGCTACATGTTGTTTGTACTCTCATTTGTCCTAATAGTGTTGTTTGCATTTTTGTAACTGTCCCTGTTCCACCACATACAGAACATGTTTCAGGATGTGTTCCTGGTTTTGCACCTGTTCCAGAACAAGTAGGACATTTTTCATTTCTTGTAATATTTATTTCTTTGCTTATTCCACTATATGATTCTTCAAAAGTCAAGTTTACGCTATATTTTAAATCAGCTCCTTTTGAAGGTGCATTAGGATTTCTTGAAGATGATCTTCCGTTTCCAAATCCAAACAAATCACCCAAATCGCCAAATATATCACCAAATCCATCGAATCCAGATGTTGTATATGTGTATGTTCCACCTCCGAATGGGCCTCCAGCTCCTCCAAATCCTTGGCTAGGATCTGCAGTTCCAAATTGGTCATACATTTTTCTCTTTTGAGGATTTGACAATACTTCATAAGCTTCATTTACTTCTTTGAATTTTGCTTCTGCTTCTTCTTTATTATCTGGATTAGCATCAGGGTGATATTTTTTTGCAAGACGTCTATATGCTTTTTTTAGTTCGTCATCTGTTGCAGTTTTTTCAACACCTAAGACTTCATAATAATCCTTCTTTTCAGCCATTGCTTTCTCCTTTTCTTACTCTTCTCCAAATAGTGATTTTCACTTATAATACAAAAATCACTCTATTTTAGAAATTTCTATTTTTACAATTCAGTTAATTCATGTTCTTCGAGAAACTTTTTAGTTCAATCAAGAGCAATACAATATATCAAATTTTCTAAATAGAAATATATTCTAAAATAATGATGTAAATCGCCCAAAAAGGGGCGTCCCTATTGGGCGATTTTTTATTATTTGTTTTCGTCTTTTTTGTCGTCTTCTACTTTATAATCTGCATTGTATACATTTCCGTTTGCATCTGTTTGTGGTCCAGCACCTGCTCCAGCATTTGCTCCAGCACCTGCAGCTCCGTTTGGATTTGCTTGTGCATATAATTTTTCAGACATTGCATAGAAAGCTTGTTTTAATTTTTCTGTTGCTTCTTTTATTTTATCAATATCAGAACCTTCAAGAGCTTTCTTTACATTCTCTATTTCTGCTGTAGCTTTTGCTTTTTCTTCTCCACTTATCTTGTCGCCTAATTCATCTACTGTCTTTTGGCAGTTATACATTAAGCTTTCAGCTTCGTTTCTAGCTTCGATTTCGTCTTTCTTCTTCTTATCTTCTGCAGCATGTGCTTCTGCATCTTTAACAGCTCTATCAATATCTTCATCTGTTAAATTTGTTGAAGCTGTAATAGAAACTTTTTGCTCATTTCCTGTTGCCATATCTTTTGCAGATACGTGAACTATACCGTTAGCATCTATATCAAATGTAACTTCAATTTGTGGTACTCCTCTTGGTGCTGCTGGAATTCCTGTTAATTGGAATCTTCCTAATGTTTTGTTGTATGCAGCCATTTCACGTTCACCTTGTAATACATGTACTTCAACTGATGTTTGACCATCTGCTGCTGTTGAGAATATTTGTGATTTCTTTGTTGGTATTGTTGTGTTTCTTTCTATTAATTTTGTGAATACTCCACCATAAGTTTCAATACCTAATGATAATGGTGTTACATCTAGTAATACTAAGTCTTTAACATCTCCTGATAATACACCACCTTGAATTGATGCACCTATTGCAACACATTCATCTGGGTTGATTCCTTTATCTGGTTCTTTTCCTGTTATTTTCTTAACTTCTTCTTGTACACAAGGTACTCTTGTTGAACCACCAACTAGTAATACTTTATGAATATCTGCTGCAGTTACTCCTGCATCTTTCATAGCTTGCTCAACTGGTCCACGAGTAGCATCAACTAAGTCTCTTATTAATTCTTCGAATTTAGCTCTTGTTAATGTTATATCTAAGTGTTTTGGACCTTGAGCATCTGCTGTGATAAATGGTAAATTAATTTGTGTTTGTTGCATTCCTGAAAGCTCTATTTTAGCTTTTTCTGCAGCTTCTTTTAAACGTTGCATAGCCATTTTATCAGTTGATAAATCAATTCCATTTGATTTTTTGAATTCAGATACTAGGTAATCTATAATTCTTTGGTCGAAGTCATCTCCACCTAAATGTGTGTTACCATTTGTAGCAAGAACTTCAAATACACCATCACCGATATCAAGTATAGAAACATCGAATGTTCCACCACCTAAATCGTATACCATTATTTTTTGATCTTGATCTTCTTTATCCATACCAAATGCTAAAGCTGCTGCTGTTGGCTCGTTTATAATTCTTAATACTTCAAGTCCTGCAATTTTACCTGCATCTTTTGTAGCCTGTCTTTGGCTATCAGAGAAGTATGCTGGAACTGTTATAACAGCTTGCGTAATTTTTTGTCCTAAATAGTTTTCTGCATCTGTCTTTAATTTTTGTAATATCATTGCAGAAATCTCTTGTGGAGAGAATTCTTCTCCTTCTATTTTAACTTTTTCAGCTGTACCCATTTTTCTTTTTATTGATATAACTGTGTTATCTGGATTTGTAACAGCTTGACGTTTTGCTATTTGTCCTACTAATCTTTCTCCATTTTTTGAAAATGCAACTACTGATGGAGTTGTTCTGTTTCCTTCTGCGTTAGGAATAACAACTGGCTCTCCACCTTCCATAACTGCAACACATGAATTTGTTGTACCTAAATCAATACCTATAATTTTTCCCATAATAAATTTCCTCCCTATTCTTTCTATCTATTAACTGGCTCTTCGCCAATCTATTTTCTTAAGTTTATATATATAAATTTAAAAATTAATAACATATATTTTTTTAAATTAATTAAAAGCAAGTATTACTAGGCAAATTTACCTTAATAACTAGAAGCATACTTTATTATGTACGTCAAAGATTATTAATGGCAAATTTAACAATGTAAGACGATGCTTAGAATTAATTTAGTTTGCTACGACAACCATAGAATGACGTATAACCTTATTTCCAATCATATAACCTTTTCTATATTCTTGTGCAACTATTTTTTCTCCAAGATTTTCATCTTGAATCATGCTTACTGCCTCGTGAAGTTCTGGATCAAAAGGTTGTCCTACAGCCTCAATTTCTTTTACCCCATTTGCTGAAAGAACATCTTTGAATTGTTTTAATACAAGTTCAATTCCTTTCTTGTATTCTTCATCTTTTGTCTCAGCCATAACAGCTTTTTCAAGATTATCAAGTACTGGCAATAATGATGATATAACATCTCCCATTATTGAGCCATATAGATTCTCTCTTTCTTTAGCACTACGTTTTTTCAAGTTGTCGAATTCTGCAATTAATCTTGTATGTCTGTCTTTTACATCTTCAAGTTCATCTTTTACCTTTGATAATTTTTCATTCAATTCTTTTTCTTTGTTGTGCTCTTGAGTATGTTTTTCTTCGTGTTCTTTTTTCATTTCATTGTTTTCTTTTTGCTCTTCTTTATTTTCCATGCTTTTCACCCTCTCCTTCATTTAACATTTTTCTTTTGGTTTTATTATCTATTTGCTTATCTTCATCTAATTTCTTGCTTATATACCTCATTGCAGATATTACTTTTGAATAATCCATTCTTGTAGGTCCAATTATCGCAATCGTTCCTAAGTCTTTACCTTGATTTTTTCTCTTAAAAGTAATTATGCTGAAATCTTTTAATGCTTTATCAATGCTTTCGTCTCCGATGTAGACATTAATTTCATCTTCACTATCTTTATTGTTTAGAACATCTATCATTTCCTTTGTTTTATCCGTATCTAGGATGTTTACAAAGTTCTTTGCAATGTCTAGACTCTTGAATTCAGGAAGTTCAAACGATTTGTCCGCTCCTTCCATGTATACTGGAATGTCTTCATTTATTGCTTTATTAATCTGTTCTAATACTGGTTTTATTACTTTTAATATATTGCTCATTTCTGCGTGAATATATTCCTCAAGTGGCTTATCTATTTGAGCAATTGGTCTACCTTTTAGTTTATTATTAAACAAATATGTTAATGTATCTACCTGATCTTGCGTAATATCTTCATCAAATTTTATTATTGTTTCTTTTATAAGTCCATTCTCTGTTAAGATTATGGCCATTAAAAGTCTTGAACCAAGAAGTACAAATTTTACTTCTTCAATGTTTTGAGATGAAACTCTTGGAGCAATTCCCACCGAGGTGTAGTGTGTAACTTCCGAAAGTGTAGTTGTTGCAATTTTAGTTAAATCTTCTATTTGATTAACTTTAGTTTCAAGTTGACTTTGTATATATTTTATCTCCTGAAGGCTTATATCATTATAATTTAAAAGCTCATCAACATAGTATCTATAACCCTGTGCTGATGGAACTCTACCACTTGAAGTGTGTGGTTTATCAAGTAATCCAGCCTTTTCAAGCTCTGCCATTTCGTTTCTAATTGTTGCACTGCTATAATCAATTCCATGTTTTTCTACTAGTGCCTTAGAACTTACAGGCTCAGCTGTTTCAATATATTCTTCTACAATTGCTTGTAGTATTTTTTTCTTTCTGTCATCCAATTTTATTCACCTCTTTTTAGCACTCATTTGTTTTGATTGCTAAACTGTGTATATAATACAACTCATTTTAGCAAATGTCAATAGAGATTGCTAATTTATTTGTGAAAATTTTGTGAATTTCATAACTTAGTGTCTGTAATTTAATGTAACCCAATAGCATACTATGCAATTTTTTATTCCATACAATATAAAACCTCACGACAGTCTATATAACCTATCGCGAGGTCAAAAGCTATCTGATAGATAACTCTTTTAGTTATTAAAAAATCATATGATAAATTTCAAAATCTTATACATTTTCTTATTTTTGTCAGCACGTCAAAATTATTTAGTATTATAAACAATTTCATTATCTTTATATCCCACATCTTGTTCCATTTTCCCAATATTAGAAAATAGTGAGTACTTAGAAACAAAATCGGAAAATCTATTTTTTTCAATAATAATATTATAATTTTCTATGTTTTTTGATATTGTAAAAGCTAAATTACATAAATTATTAGCAAAAAATTCGTTGCCGTCAATCTTCACATTACATCCCTCATTATGGCAATCAAGGATATAATTACCATAAATACTTCCATTTACCGCATTGCTAAGCCACTCTACTTTATTATTCAAGAATTCAATCTTACTGTTTTTATCATTACAGTTTAAGAGTCTAAAATTTTTTCCAACACTATTTAATTTAAACGATGAGTTTTCACATATAATGCTTCCTTTTTTAGGACACAACACCCAATAGCTAGAAAGATTATCAAGAGTAGAAGTATTAATATTGTTATTTTCTATTTTTAAGAAATCCTGTCCATCTATGCTACTTATATTTTGAAATGATGCTCCTTTGCAATTAATATAACTATCCTTAATTGTTGTGTTCGAATCATAATTATATATTATCATGTTATAACTTGTAGTTGGATCATCAATTTTTAATTTTTTTACTATTAAATTTTCACAATGTCCTGTATCTATCAATGCATAGTATGTTTTATTTTCTCTATTTATAACATTTAACACATTAAATTCAATATTATATAATTGCGTATTTTCATAAGCTGTTGCGATATTTATTGCTCCATTATAATTTGCTATACTATTATCTATTCCTCCATCTATAGTCGTATTGCTCCATACCATGTTGTCGCAATTTTTCGAAATATATATATGATGGTCTAACTTACTTATATTTTCATATTTCGTTGTTTGATTAACATATATATTTAACGCTGTCAAATTTCTAATTGAGTCCATATATATTGGAGCAACACAATTTTTTACTACAATAGAGTCTAATACAATGTTATATAATGGAAAGTGGTCTAGATATGAATTAAATTTTATCCCTCCTCTTCCATCACTAAATGTACAATTTCTTATAACAACATTATCACATTTTGCATTCGGTGTTTCCATTATAAAAATATCCTGTTGAAATTTCTTGTTATCATTTTGTATAAAGTTTATAGACTTAATTTCTATATTTTCTACATCTTGTAATTTAAACCCATCATTCACTACTAATGTGGTATTGTTATCTCCCATTATTTTTACATTATTTATTCCGGCGAGTATTATCGCATCTAATATATTATATGTTCCATTTGGTATATATAAGATCTTATTGTTGGCCTCTGCAATTGCTTTTTTTATTGCACTTGAATCATTGGTAATTCCATCTCCTTTGGCATCATAATCTTTTACATTAATAACTTCAATTTCATTTTCACATACACTACATTTTGTAACCTTTTCTTTTCCATCTACATCGTAGTCACATATGTGATATATTCCTAAATCTTTACTTATACAATATATAATAATTCTATCGTCTTTCTTAACTTTTACAATACTCGTTCCATTAATATTAATAGCTATTTCAGTTACATTTATATCTTTACTTTCTAAAACTTGTGAAAAATTTTCTTCGAAATATTCTTGTTCTTCTTGACCACTTTCATTACTCATTATTATACATTCATTCCAAGCATTTAGTATATTCTCTATTAATTTTGAACTATTTGATTTTTTCTTTGCTAGATTTGCTTTGTTTATTAATCCATTATCTCCTAATGTTAAGTTAATGCTCACTCCTGCAAGGATTAACAATATAACTATTGTAACAACCAGTGCAATAAGTGTAATTCCTTTCTTGTTTTTTAACATAATTTTTCCTCCTTAGTTTTATTTTTTCACATAAAAATCCTATTTATGCAGTTTATTATACTATAACACCTTTGATTTTGCAATATATTTTATCTTGCATTTTTATAATATATTATTTTTTGTATTATCATTGTATAATTTTGTCGAAGGAGGTAGATTATGGGATTTCAAATAAAACCTCAATCAAGTAAGTCAGAACCAAGTTTAAATAAAACATTCCGTTTGAAAGAAACTATGATCAATGAATTACAAGATTTAGCAAATAAAAATGATGTATCTTTTAATTACCTAGTATGTCAAATGCTTCAATATTGTTTAGATAATTTAGATGATGAAAAAAAGGGCAATGCTTCATAAACATTGCCTTTTTATATTTATACATTAAATTTAAATAATACTATATCTCCATCTTGCATTACATATTCTTTGCCTTCTGAACGAACTAAGCCTTTTTCTTTAGCAGCAACCATTGAGCCCTCTCTCATTAAATCATCGTAAGAAACTATTTCTGCTCTAATAAATCCTCTCTCGATGTCCGAGTGAATTTTTCCTGCTGCCTGTGGTGCTTTTGTTCCTTTTTTTATAGTCCAAGCTCTTACTTCTGGCTCACCAGCTGTTAAGAAAGACATCAATCCAAGCAAGTCATAGCTTGATTTTATTACTTTATCTAGTCCAGATTCTTCTAATCCAAGTGCTTCAAGCATTTCTTTTTTATCATCACCATCTAAGCTTGATAATTCTTCTTCTATTTTTACACAAAGTTTGATAACTTCTGCTTTATCTTGTTTTGCATACTCTTCAACCGCTTTTACATTTGCATCATTATCATCTGAAAGTTGTTCCTCAGAAACATTTGCTACATATAAAATAGGCTTCATTGTAAGTAAAAATGCATCTTTTATTACTTCTTGCTCTTCCTCAGAATAATCTAAGCTTCTTGCCATTTTTCCATTTTGAAGTGCCTCTCTAACCTTTTTCCATGTATCCAATTCGAATTGATATTTTTTGTCTGCCTTTATCATTTTGCTACTTCTGTCTATTCTTTTTTCAACAGTCTCTAAGTCTGCAAATATTAATTCAAGGTTAATTGTTTCAATATCTCTTACCGGATTTATGCTTCCGTCAACATGTATTATGTTTGAATCTTCGAAACATCTTACAACCTCACAGATTGCATCTGTTTCTCTTATATGTGACAAAAATTTATTTCCTAATCCTTCACCTTTGCTGGCACCCTTAACCAAACCTGCTATATCAACAAATTCAATTACTGCATGTGTAACCTTTTGAGGGTTGTACATTTTTGCTAAATTGTCCAATCTTTCATCTGGCACTGGAACTACGCCAACATTTGGTTCTATTGTACAGAATGGATAATTTGCACATTCTGCTCCTGCATTTGTTATTGCATTAAATAAAGTACTCTTTCCTACGTTTGGAAGTCCTACGATTCCTATTTTCATTATATCTTCGACCTTTCTTTTTCTTATAGCTACTATAATATAACACAAATTGTTTGTTTTTGCAATCAGTTAATCTATCTATAATTTATATAATATTTTTTCTAATTAGATTTTACTTTTTTGATGGACTAAAAAGAATAAAAAATAATTTTTTGAAAAGCTATTGACATACGTATTTATACGTAGTATAATAAAATTGTCGAAAGACAATAATATATTTTGTAGTAGCTTTTAGCGAAGCACTTAAGAAAAGAGGTATACATATATGTATCCAAAAGAACTAGTGAAGCTACTAGAAAAAAATGGTTGGATAAAAGTTTCCCAATCTGGATCGCATTTAAAGATGAGGAAACGGAAACAAAACTGAAATTATCCCTATTCATAATAGAGATATGCCAAAAGGTCTAGTAGCAACCATTTTGAAGAGAACAGGGCTACAAGATTAGCCCTAGTTCTAAAATATATTATTGCATACAAAAGAAATATATTATAAGGAAGGGATTTTTATGAATAACTATTTTTATCCAGCTGTATTTACTTATGACGAAGAAAGTAAGTGTTATATAGTTGATTTTATCGACTTAAAAAGCTGCTCAACTTATGGAACCAGTATAGATGAAGCTTATATAATGGCTAAAGATGCACTAGGCTTATATTTATCAGACTTAGATACATTTCCAAAACCAACTATTCCATATAATCATGTAAAATTAAAAGATAATCAATTTATATCTATTATTGAAATAGACTTACAAGAATATAGAAAAAAATATAGTAATATAGCGGTCAAGAAGACTTTATCTATTCCAACTTGGTTAAATACATTAGCTGAAAAGAAAGAAATAAATTTTTCACAATTATTACAAAAAGCTTTAAAAGCAGAACTAAATATTCCCAATTAAGCATTGACTTATTGTAATTTTGGGTTTATTATAATAAATAAATATATTATTGTCCACTAAAGAGATGGAGAAACTAGTTCTATACAGAATAGTTATCTCCTATTTTTTTATTTTATTATACTTATCCTTGCTTATTTGAATTATTCAAAATATTTTATTTTGCATTTTAAAGGACGCTCCACTCTTGGAACGTCCCTTGTCGCTTTTAATTTGCTGGTTCAAACATAATGAGTAACAGTTGTTCAAATCCGGTGCAGTAATGTGTATAGCAAACGCCCTGTGAATTAAATTGCACAAGTTGTTTGTAGCCTTCACAGTTGGTAATAAAACTTGCCATTGCCACGGTTTCCGCATGAGCATTTCCTTTGGTAAGCTTTAGCCATGTTTCGCTGTCGAAGCTATCGTTGTAATGAAAGCTCTTTTGACAATGTGTCTGGTAAACATGCATCTCCCAACCAAAGAATAATTTTTGAAATATATCCTCCTCAATAAAAACTTGCGTGTTCGGCTGTTTTATCAACTCCTCTTTAAGTAGCTTAAAGATTTTCTCCGGATTTTTCCGTGTTACATACATTTGTTTAATTTTCATAGAATTTAGTCCTCCTAACAGTTGTTTTCTGAGAATTTCTACTTGATATACTTAATATAATTCACTCTCGCGAATGTTTTTATTATAGCATCGTTAACATAATTTTTCAATAGTTTTTACTATTTTTAAGTTTTTCTATTTTAATCTTTTTGCTATTTTTAAGTTTTCGAACATGCTCGTTTTTATAAAAAGTATTATCTAGTAATTTTTGCATGTTATCCAAACAATACAAGAGGTAGGATTTCTTCTACCATATTTTTATTTGAACAATTTATTAAACGTATTTTTTCCAACAATACCATCTACTGATAGTCCATTTCTTGATTGAAAATCTCTCACTGCCCTTTCAGTTGCAGGTCCGAATATTCCGTCTGCATTAATATTAAATGAATGACAAATCAACATTGACTGGATTAACCAAGTGATGTTTCCTTCAGCTCCTCTTCGAACATTTATGCAAGCATTGTAGGTGTTAGTTCCAAATATTCCATCAACAACTAAGTTTCTTTCAAATTGTTTATTTAACTCAGTTTGTAATCCCTTTACAAGTGCCTTTTTAGTTTCATTTCCATAGATATTATCAGCATCAATATCTAATCCATACTTTTCATTTAATGCATTTTGTATCTGTGCAATTTTTCCTGTTTCTTCACTTGGCTTTGGAGTGATTATTTCGGTTGCATTCGCAATTTGATTGAATGGGAAATTATCCCCCGGACAGCTAGTTGCGTTTACTCTCTTGTGCACTTCAACTTCTGATATTCCATATTTGTTCTTTAAATAAGCTACAAGTTCTTGCCCTGCTTTAGTCTCTTCTTCTGGCATATTTTCAACCATATAATCCCCCTCAAAACACACTCCTATGGAGTTATAGTTTGAGCCATAAGCATGTGCACCAACTTTATCTTCCGGACGTAACCTATATATCTTTCCGTCTTTTCTAACTAAAAAGTGGTATCCAGCCCCACTCCATCCCTTGTTCAAGTGCCATCTATGAATATCTTCTGCTGAGCATGTTTTTGCAGCAGCATGGTGCAGAATTATTCTTTGAGTTGATTTTCTTGTATCCATTTGCTTAAATTTTAAATTTGTATCAATTATATTCATATTACTTCTTCTCCCTATTATTAATAGCTTTTTGTCCAAGTAAATATGTGCTTATTACACCTTGAACAACGGCTATTATTTGTATTATTTGAATCGCGTATGGTATTGTTATTCCTTCTACTGCATTAATGCCAGTAACTAATGCACTTATAATTGCCAGAATATTTATTGTATATTTTGCTATCGTCTTAATCTTTTCCATATTTAATCCTCCTAATATATTTTATTCGGAAAATTATTTATTGAGACAGAATTTAAGGTAAAAGATGTAAAATAAAAAACTAGAATTCTCTAAAAATTCTAGTTCTCTATAAATTTTGGAGCTAACAACGGGAATCGAACCCGTGACCTCAGCCTTACCAAGGCTGCACTCTACCGACTGAGCTATGTTAGCATTTATTTGCTTCCGTCTATTCGGAAGCATTTTTATTTAATGTATTATTTGCAATCTGATTTTTCATATTCAATGTTTGTTTTATATTTTCTGTAATTTCTATGCTCTATTTTTAATTTTTTTCTATATTCAATCCTTTAGCTGTTTTCTTCCTAATTCTTTGAATTGCATTATCTACCGATTTCACAGGAGCATCAAGTTTTTCCGCAATGGTAATATACGAATCACCTTGAATGTACCTTCCAAGCACCTTTTTTTCAAAGTTGCTAAGATGAGTATCTATAACATTTTCCACATTCGTCATGTATTCTTTTTTTGTTATTGTATCAAGTGGATCTTCAACAACATTGGCATCAAATACATCCATAACTTCTGTGTCATTGTTTCCGTCCTCATTTTCATAAGCATTCATATTTAAAGATAGATATGAATTTAATGGAATGTGTTTTTGTCTGTTTGAAGATTTTATTGCTGTAATTAGTTGCCTTTCGATACATAAGTTTGCAAATGATTTGAAAGTGTTTTGCTTTGTTGCATTAAAATCTTTTATTGCTTTGTATAATCCAATTAGTCCTTCTTGTATGATGTCTTCTTTTTCTGCACCTATTATGAAGTATTTGTTTACTTTTGAATTAACAACATCTTTGTATTTGCAAATTAAATATTCTAGGGCTTCTTCGTCTTTTGATTTTATTAATTCTAATATTTCTTCATCAGTCATATTATCGTATTTGTTGTTCATGTTTTAGATTGTCCTCCTAGAGAAGTGCTCTACTAGCCTGTATTATATTCTAGTTGAAACATTAATGTCAATAGTTTTGCATTATTTTTCCTTGATTTCTTCGTATTTTTGGGCTATAATTTTATATATTGAAAGGAGAACGACTATGGCTTTTGATGGAGTTGTTACAAAATCGATTGTAAATGAATTGCAATGCTTAATTAATGGAAAAATAAACAAGATTTTTGAACCCAATAAGAACGAACTTTTACTGGGAATTTATTGTGGTGGAAAGAATTTTGCTTTGAATATTTCTATTGATTCTGTAAATTATAGAATTAATTTAACAACGAATTCTAAGGCTAATCCTCAGAACGCTCTTAATTTTTGCATGGTTTTAAGGAAGCATCTTGTTGGCGGAATAATAAAAAAGATTTATTCCAACGGACTTGAAAGAATCGTTTTTATCGATATAGAGTGCCATAACGAGCTTAATGATTTGATTACAAAAACTCTTGTAGTAGAACTTATGGGAAAGCATAGCAATGTAATTCTTCTTTCCGACAAAGAAATTGTTATTGATAGTTTAAGGCACTTGAACAAGTTTGACAATTCGAATCGTGACATATTCCCTGGTAGCAAATATGTTAGTATTGTAAGTGATAAGCCCGATTTTTCTTGTATAAAAACTTTTGATAATTTTTATAAACTTTTTTCAACTGAATCTTCTTCAGGTACTTCAATCAGTTCTACTCTTAGCAAGAAGATTAATGGTTTTGGAAAAAATAATATTTTTTATTTATTAAATGAACTAAAAATCAATGATTCGGCTTACACTTTAGATGATTTAAAGAAACTATTTGAATATTTAAACAATATGGTTAAATTACTTGAAGCTGAACAACTAAAAAATACTACTTCTTGTATCACTGTTAAAGATAATTCTAAATTTTTAAGTTTTTCTACAGATTCTAAGCAAAAAGCTGATTATTTCATTTGTATTGATAATGTTTCAGCCTATGATAATTTATCTATTAACTTTTTTATAGATGATTTTTATTTTTTAAAAGAGCAAAAGGAGGAGTTTAAGTCTTATAGGGATTCTGTTTCCAGATTGGTTCTTGGTCAAATAAAAAAAGTTAAGGATAGAATTAACAATATTAATTTAAAGATTAATGAATGTGATAAAACTGATTCGTATAAATTATATGGTGAATTGATAACTTCAAATTTATATAAAATAAAGGATTTTCCTCAAGATTCTATTGTTTTGGAAAATTATTATGATAATAATAATCCTATTGAAATTCCGCTAGATAAGAGTATTTCACCTTCAAAGAATGCGAAGAATTTCTTTAAGAAGTACAGAAAACTACAAAATACGATTGCCATTGTTAGTAAGCAAAAGGAGCTTGCTGAACAGGAATTGAATTACTTGGAAAGTATTATATATGAATTAGAAAATGCAACAACAACAGCAGATCTTGAGAATATTTATTCTGAGATTTGCGATAATTTTATATTTAGCAAAAATTCGAATACTGTAAATAATCATATTTCTTCTGAAGCTCAGAAAATTGCTACAAAATCAAAGAAACTTTCTGCAAAGAAAAAAAATAAAGCTCAAAAAGAAGAATCTTCTCTTATGCCCACAAAATATGAAATTGATGGATTTACGGTTTGGGTTGGGAAAAATAATAAACAGAATGATTACTTGACTTGTAGACTTGCTCAAAATTCTGATATATGGTTTCACACAAAAGACATTCACGGAAGCCATGTTGTAATAAGACCTAGCAGTTTTGCTGAAAAATCTAATTTATCTGCTAATTTTGATAAAGATATTTCAGACAAACTAGCTATATCACCTTCATCTGTTTCCTCAGGCAAAAAACTTGATCTTTCAAATTCTGGAGTTCCAGACAGCGTTTTGTATAAATGTGCTTGTTTAGCAGCATATTACAGCAAAGCTAGAATGTCTCAAAACGTTCCAGTTGATTATACTTTTATAAAATATGTAAAAAAGCCCAACGGAGCAAAGCCTGGAATGGTAATATATACAGACAATAAAACAATATACGCAAATCCACAACTTGCTCAATAATCTCAATAATAAAGCTTTCGCCCAATAGGGACGTCCCTTTTTGGGCGAAGTTTGTTATTTATTCTGGTGGATTTATTATTGCTTGTATTTCCGAATCTTGTCTTAGTTCTGGCACTATAAAATCATAAGCTCTCTTATCTTGTTTTACTGCCACCAATGCAATTGTCTTGTCTGAACGTAGACGCTTGCTCGCATATTTTACGATAAGCCCCTTTTGCGTTACCGCTTCTAATACAACATCATAATCATCTCTTAATTCTTTGCTAACATAGTATAAGATTTGTCCATCTGTTTTCGCAGCTTTTAGTGCTATTTCCTTGTCAGCCTTTAATTCATCAGATGCATAACAAAGAACCCAGCCCTTTTTTTCTACGGCTTGCATTAATATTTCTTTGTCTCCTTTTAACCTTTTTGAGGCAAATTCCAATGCACCACCATCTTTCGTAACAGCCTTCATTACAAGCTCCTTATCATCTTGAAATTCTGGATCTGCAGCGTCTAATAAAAGTCCATCTTCTTCTATTGCTTTTTCTACATATTCTCTGTCTTTACTATGTTCTTTTACATCGTCATAAGTGTACATTCTCTAGCCTCCTTTCATTGGTACAATTTTTTCTCCGTCCCAAAATCGCTCCAAATCGCATCGGTACAATTTTTTCCCCGGAACCAAATTGTACCGTCCCCAAATTGTACCACTTAAATTGCACTTGTTTTGTATTCTATTGCCTCCATATATGGATAAATTTCTTTTAGTCTTTTATGTGTTATTATTGCAAGTCTTGGTAATGGATTTTTTAAGTCTTCTGTAAGTAATTGTTGTGTATAGCAGTTTTCTGATGTTTTAAATAGCTGATATCTGTTTCTTACATAAGTATAAAAAATTATATATCCGTTATCCAATTCTTCGTCCATTCTTTCAAAAGAATATTTACCGTCCATCTTGTTTTCCTTTCTGATATTTTGTTTCTTGAATTTCTTTAAATCATTCTACATACATATATAAATTGTATATTAATGCAGATACATTAACAAATTTCCAATTTTATTTTTTACTTTCATTAACCTATTTTCATTATTTTATCATGTTATTGAATTCTTCTTCTGATATTATTCTAATTCCTAATTCTTGTGCTTTGGTTAATTTTGAGCCAGCCTCTTCTCCTGCCAATACATAGCTTGTTTTCTTTGATACAGAGCCAGAAACTTTTCCTCCAAATCTTTCGATTATATCGCTTGCTTCTTGTCTTGTGAAGCCTGTTAGACTTCCAGTTAATACAAATGTTTCTCCGAAGAATCTGTCATCTGAATTTGAATCATCTTCAAGTACTTCCGTATTTACTCCTGCCTCTTTTAACTTTTCTATTAAGTCCATTGTTTGAGGTTGTCTGAAAAACTCATAAATGCTTTTCGCTGTAATCATTCCAACATCGTCAATCATGCTTAATTCTTCAAAACTTGCATTTGCAATTTCATCTATAGATTTATATTTCTTGCAAAGTCCTTTTGCAGATTTTGTTCCAATATGTCTTATTCCAAGTGCTGTAAGCAATTTAAATAAATCATTATTCTTACTTTCGTTTATTGCATCAATTAAGTTTTGTGCAAATTTCTTGCCATTCTTTTTAAGTGAAGCTATTTCATCAATAGTTAGAGTATAGATGTCTGTTATATTTTTCAATAATCCTTTATCAACTAACTGTTCGATTATTTTTATTCCAAGTCCATCTATGTCCATTCCTTCTTTTGAAGCAAAGTGTGCTAAGTTTCTAAGTAGTTTTGCACTACACTCTATTCCAATACATCGAGCTACTGCTTCGCCCTCTTCTCTTACAACTGGAGCTCCGCAAACTGGGCATACTGTTGGCATTACAAAGTCTCTTTCGGTTCCGTTTCTTTTTCTTTTAAGAACATCAACAACTTCCGGAATTACGTCTCCCTGTTTTTGAATTACAACGGTGTCTCCAATTTTTAATCCTTTTTGCTTTATGAAATCTTCATTATGAAGTGTTGTTTTTGATATTGTAGACCCTGCAACTTTAACTGGCTCAAGTATTGCAGTTGGTGTTATAGCTCCAGTTCTTCCTACTTGGCATACAATATCCAATAATTTTGTTTCTTTCTTTTCTGGTGGATACTTGTATGCAATCGCCCACTTTGGAACTTTATAAGTTGTTCCTAGAATTTCTCTAAGTCTAAGATTATCGACCTTTATAACAGCTCCATCTATTCCAAAAGATAATTTTTCTCTATCTTCACCTATCTTCTGTATTGCCTCTATTGCTTCGTCTATTGTACTACAAAGAGTTCTTACTGGAACTACATTAAATCCTAATTTTTCAAGCTTGTTCAATTCTGTAAAATGTGAATTTTCTGAATCGAATGTTTCTGCCTCGTACTTTTGAACATTGAATATAAATATGTCTAAAGGTCTCATTGCAGTAACTCTAGAATCCAACTGACGAAGCGAGCCTGCTGCTGCATTTCTTGCGTTAGCAAATAGAGGCTCGTCCATAATTTCTCTTTCAGCATTCATCTTTTCAAACTCTTTTGTACCAATGAAAACCTCTCCACGAACGGTAATGTTTATGTCCTCATTAAGTTTTTTTGGAATATGAGCAATGGTTTTTAGGTTTTCGGTAACGTCCTCTCCAATTAAACCATTTCCTCTTGTTGCTCCTTGAACAAAAACACCATTTTCATATTTCAAAGCAGTTGATAAACCATCAATTTTAGTTTCAACAACATATTTTAGTTCTTCATTGTTTTCCTCTGCAACTTTTCTAACCCTATTGTCAAATTCTCTAAGTTCATCAAAAGAGAAAATATCTTGAAGACTTTGAAGAGGAACTTCATGAGTCACCTGCTTAAAACCTTCTTTAACATGTCCTCCAACCTTTTGAGTTAGTGAATCCTTTGTAATAAGCTCTGGAAACTCCTTTTCCAAAGCCTTTAATTTATTCATCATCATATCATACTCGTAATCCGTGATAGCTGGATTATCCATATCATAATAAAGTTTAGCATAATACTCTAGTTTTTCTCTTAATTCCTTAACCTGTTTTCTAGCTTCTTCAAGCTCCATTGTTCATTCCTTCCTCTCTTCGCAAAAAGATTATCGCCCAATAGGGACGTCCTTTTAACAATCTTTTAGTAAGTCTTTTCCACCTTTTAAATATTCATATCCTGAGAAAATTGTTGCAATTACAGAAATGGTCATAAATACGCTTGCAAGTATATTTATGATAAAATCACCTGTAGACATATATGTAAGTGCACTATTTACCATTGCCTCCTGTTCTGTTTTTGCTCTAAGCACAAATGCAAAATAAGGGTGTGTTGTTAAGAACATTAAAATAATAGCAATCATCTGTGTTACAGTTTTTAATTTTCCCCATACATTTGCCGCAATAACTTTTCCACTATTTTGAACAGCAATTAATCTATATCCAGACACAGCAAACTCTCTAAATATTACTATAATTGGAATCCATGCAGGTAGTCTTCCCATTTCTACAAATAAAATCATAGCTGCAACTACTAAAATCTTGTCAGCAATCGGATCAAGAAACTTTCCAAAGTTTGTTACTTGATTATTTTTTCTAGCTAAATATCCATCTAATTTATCTGTTATCGATGCAACAATGAAAATAAGTTCCATTATCCACATTGTTGTTGATATTCCTAAGAAACTTCCTGGTATATTGAAAAAAGATACTATAACCATTACTGGCACTAATATTATTCTAAATAAAGTTAATTTGTTTGGTAAATTCATATTTTTATAATCAATTATGCAGATTTATTCATCTGTTTAATTGACTTATCCCTCCTTATTCTGTTTTATTTTACATGCACATTATACAATACTATTTTTCATTTATCAACCATTTTTAGAATAGAATATGAAGCAAAAATTTTTTATTTTTTTAACACACATTTTTCAATACAATTTTATTAAAATCTTCATCTTGTAAGATTTCTAGCATTTTACTAAAACTCATTTTTTCACCACTCCTAAAATTAATTTGTAGCAACTTTTTCTCATCTTTGCATCACATAATTGAACCTGCAAACATAAAAAAGCACCACACAAGTGTGGTGCCACGCAAGTGGAAAATTTTAGATGTGTGGCCCATTTTCAATGGGTACCACCTAAAATTTTCCACATAGCGTATTCCATTCGCTATGCGTTGGCATAGCCTTCTTTTTGTTTTCCCTTTGTCATAGAAGTTTTGAGGTCTTCTTTAGAACTCTTCGCCTCTATATCTCATGGTATCAAATATAAAGTAGGGCGAGAACCATAGTTGTTGAAGGTGAGGGTAGGATTGCCGCTGCTACGACGAGAAACCGGAGTGCTAGAACCATCGTTGCCACAGTAGCCTCCTCTGATAGCTCTGCTGACGGTGAGGTACGCTTCTTGGGTAAATTCCAAACAGTTTCCAGCGAAATCATAGATATTATTTGCCTTCCAACTTTCACTAAAGCCTGTATTTTGCTCTGTTCCATGTCCATCTGCAGTATTATTACTATAATTTCCCCATTTACTTGAATCTGTTATGTCAAATTTAGAAGTAGCTAACCATTTACATGTTGCATCCCACTGCAATCCCCATATCATTCTTGTCTTTACTTTTGAACCTACTGCTAATGTTGTACAATTTTTATATAATGTATACCAATTTACTCCATTTTTACATGTTTGAGTTGCTCCTGTCTTCTCTCCATTTGCTGTTAACTCATATCTTCCTATATAAAATCCTTTATATTTTTCTAAACTTGCAATCATTTCTTCATAGTCATTTTTCATTGTTTCTGCCATATTTGCTAAACTACTAAATCCTGCTTTTGTATAATTTGTATAATCGTACCTTGTTCCATCACTTCCAAGTACCAAATCTGGCTCTCTCCAAGTTTTACTTCCAGGCAATCCTCTTTTATATCCACTTATTATTTCTGAATTTGTATATTTTGTAGTTTTTACTCCTGTACTTCCTGAAAGTGCTACTCCTTCTGTTACTGTTGTATACAAACTACTTGGTGTTTCAACAGGTACCCACACCCATTGGTTTCCAGCTAAATCTTTACCAACGTTTTCCTGTCCATTATATTTTTCATTATCTGCTTCTGCATCAGAAATAACTAATCCTTTTGCTTTTGTACCTCCAACATAGTAATATCCATCTGGAATTGGCACTCCATCTATTTTTGTTACAGAATCTCCTCCTGTTGTGTCTCCAACTTTTGTATCTATCCAATCTGATATTTCATTTAATTGTTTTTCATCATTTGTTTGTGCTTCTGCATATTGGTTCCTTGCGTCTTTTGCCTTACTTATTACTCCATTATTGCTTAGCACTAAACTTATACTTACTCCTGCTAATATTAACAAAACAACTATAGTAACAACCAAAGCAATAAGTGTGATTCCTCTTTCTTGTTTATTTTTAAATTTTGTTTTCATTTTTACTTTCTTCCTCCTTTATTTATTTTGTTCACTTTAAGTATTTTTAAACGCAAAAAAGACAGAAATAGCCTTTTCTAAACTACTCCTATCTTCTTATATTTATAATATGTGTTTTTTTCAGCTTTATATACAATTTCACATGCAATATTGCATACGAAATCATAAGCTGTTTTTGAGTATAGCAAACAAACCTTAGCAACTTCTGCTAATTCTTCTCTTTGGTAAGAATATACGGTGTGTGTGTGTGTGTGTGTGTGTACAGCCACAACGGTTTGCTGGTTTGTTCATTCTACTTTACTCCTTTTCTCTTCTTTTGCGTTTCAAATACTTTTGTTTACAGCTTTATAATAGCATACCAATTTTTTATTTTCAACTGTTTTTCAATTATTTTAATTTCATTATAATCAAAATGGTCTTTCAAAAAAATATGATGCGTAAATAAATACACACCATATAAATTTTTTCACATAGCGTATTCCATTCGCTATGCGTTGGCATAGCCTTCTTTTTGTTTTTCCTCTGTCATAGAAGTTTTGAGTTCTTCTTTAGAACTCTTCGCCTCTATATCTCATGGTATCAAATATAAAGTAGGGCGAGAACCACCGAAGCCATTGGTGCTGGCAGGACCGGTGTCGTTACGACCAGACGCCGGAAAGTAAGAGCCACTGTCGTAAAAGTAGCCTCCTCTGCCAGCTCTGACGCCGGTGTAGTTCGCTTCTTGGGTAAATTCATAGCAATTTCCAGCGAAATCATAGATATTATTTGCCTTCCAACTTTCACTAAATCCAGTATTTTGTTTACTTCCATGTCCATCTGCAGTATTATTATAATGATTTCCCCAAGTACTCGAATCCGTTATACTATATGCAGGATCAGAATTTGACAACCAATTACATGTTGCATCCCATTGCAATCCCCATATCATTCTGGTTTTTACTTTTGTTCCACTAGCTAATGTTTTACAATTTTTATATAATGTATACCAATTTACACCATTTTCACATGTTTGAGTTGCTCCTGTCTTCTCTCCATTTGCTGTTAACTCATATCTTCCTATATAAAATCCTTTATATTTTTCTAAACTTGCAATCATTTCTTCATAGTCATTTTTCATTGTTTCTGCCATATTTGCTAAACTACTAAATCCTGCTTTTGTATAATTTGTATAATCGTACCTTGTTCCATCACTTCCAAGTACCAAATCTGGCTCTCTCCAAGTTTTACTTCCAGGCAATCCTCTTTTATATCCACTTATTATTTCTGAATTTGTATATTTTGTAGTTTTTACTCCTGTACTTCCTGAAAGTGCTACTCCTTCTGTTACTGTTGTATACAAACTACTTGGTGTTTCAACAGGTACCCACACCCATTGGTTTCCAGCTAAATCTTTACCAACGTTTTCCTGTCCATTATATTTTTCATTATCTGCTTCTGCATCAGAAATAACTAATCCTTTTGCTTTTGTACCTCCAACATAGTAATATCCATCTGGAATTGGCACTCCATCTATTTTTGTTACAGAATCTCCTCCTGTTGTGTCTCCAACTTTTGTATCTATCCAATCTGATACTTCATTTAATTGTTTTTCATCATTTGTTTGTGCTTCTGTATATTGATTCTTAGCATCTTTTGCCTTACTTATTACTCCATTATTGTTTAGCACTAAACTTATACTTACTCCTGCTAGTATTAACAAAACAACAATCGTTACAACTAAAGCAATAAGTGTGATTCCTTTTTCTTGTTTGATTTTTAATTTTTTGTTCATCTTCTTTTTTCCTCCTTCGTATTTTTCTTTGTTTATTCTACCATTACTATTTTTTATTTTCAACTGTTTTTTCAATTTATTTTTTTACTTGGCGCACTTTTTACGTCTTATGCTCTCAGTACCACATTTTATGTTACTTTGACTTTTTCTTTTATCTATGGTATAATTATGTTTGCTCAATTTTTTAACCTTTGAGAAAAATCAAAGGTTAATTGTTTCCTTTGATTTTTTAAATAAAATTTTGGAGGTATTAGCAATGAAAAGTTCTTCAATACGTTTCACTTATGTGAAAGACAATCAGGTTCCATATAAGTTGCAAATTTCTCGGCGAGATTTCTTCGATTTTATGAATCTTCTCGCCAAGAAGTTTCCCGACTGCAATAGCACCTCGAAGGCTCTTTGTGGGATAATTCCTGATATGGAGACTCTCACAATTCATCAGGTGGCCCTTGATACTGTAGACGTACCGTACATTATTTACACTGTGGACGGTAGTGATGTTCAAAACATTCTAAAAATCCGTCGTACCAACCGCATCGTATGGTCCTACTTCATGTTCTTCTGCGATAAGGCTATGACAGTCAATCACAGAAAATAACAAAGTCCTATCACAAAACTTGAAGAAGCAAGCCCGTGCACTTTACAGTTAAGGCAACAATTCATTAGCATATTTTTCACGAGTAGAACGCACAGAACTTGGCCCTTTCCGTTATTCGGAAGGGGCCTCTTTTTTTACTTTAAATTTTCCTTTTATTTTTTTGAAACTGACCAGCAAATAATCAAATCTGTATTTTTATCTTGTTTTTTGCACTATTTCTATTATGTCAGATATATACTGGCTTATGACTGGTATGTTTAATTTTATTATTTTCTGTAAAAGATATATTATTAATGCAGTTATTATTGAAAAACCAATTCCAGCTCCAATTCCCTTTGTTATTCCCGACAAAAAATTTCTGATAAAGTATTTCTTTGTGTTGCCTGTGAGTTCTATTAAATCCAAGACTCTATTTTTATTCAAAATATAGTTTAAGGATTCTAGTTTTTCCAAAAGTTGCTCTTCAATATCTTTTTTGCTTTTTTTATCATTAACCATAATATCTCTCCTATATTATGGTTGCCATAATTTTAAATTTTATTACATTCTATCTTATTGTATTTACTATTTCATTCTCTGTTTCATTTCCTACGAATTCTTCGTCTGCAGTCAAACTAGCTTTACTTTCTTCCTTTTTCTTGTCTAACTCTTTCTTTACTTCTTCCAGTCTATCAACCAAGCTTTGTAACTTCTTTGTATCTTTACCAATTTGCTCCCAATCATTGCTTTGAGTTGATGCTTTTAGATTGTTATTTGCTTTTATTATTAATTCAGCAAGTTCTTCTATGCTGTCTGTGTTTTCTACTTCAATGTTTACAGCATATTGTGAAACTAGATTATTAAGTGCTTCTGTGAAGGTATTTCCGATTGCAACTTTATTTCCTGATGCAACTACTACTTTCTTTAGAATTGGTAAAGAATCTGTTTCATTTACATATTGCTGATATATTGGTTCAACATATAGCAAGTTATTGTCTATTGGAACTATGATAATGTCTTTTGTAATCTTTGTTCCTGAAACATTTAGACTATCTATTTCTTTTGAAATTGTTTCGTCTTGTCCTAATTGAGTGTCTAATTGCATTGGGCCTACAACATTGCTTCCTGTTGGGAAGTTGTATAGTTTTAGCACATTATTTCCGTTTTCATCACAAGATCCCACTAAATAAGCTGTTATATTTTGTTTTCCATAAGGTGTGTATGGCAATACCAATCCTAGTCTTGAAGTACTGCTATCTGTTGTTTTTACCATTGTGTAATATGGCTCTATTGCAGTTCCTTTTGTAGATGTAACTTTGCTACTTGTGTTGTGAGTTGCTACATCCCAAACATCATCACTTCTATATAATACATCTGCTTGAATGTTGTGATATCTTTCTAATATTTCTGATTGAATTTTATATAAGTATTTTGGATATACGAAGTGACTTGATATGTCTTCTGGTATCTCTTCATCAGAAAATAAGTCAGGATACATATTCTTATAAGAATTTGCTATTGGATCTGTTTTGTCTGTTCTATAGAATGTTACATCTCCAGAATAAGCATCTATTATTACCTTTACAGAATTTCTTATATAGTTTATTTCTTTTTTTATTATTCCGTTATTTTCAAGGATTGTTCTTTGAGAATAAGGATATTCGTTGCTTGTTGTATATGCGTCTAGCACCCATACCAATTTTCCTTCATTTGTAATAACCATGTAAGGGTCATTATCATAAGTTAAATATGGCATTATTGTCTTTGCTCTTTGTATAATGTTTCTATTTGGTATGATTCTGCTTTCGCTTGTTACATTTCCTGAAAATGCTAGTTTTGCGTCCTTTTCCTTTATTGCAATTATAATTCTATCTAATAAATTAACTTTTAATCCAGCATCTCCATCGTAAGTATTTTCTGTATTATTTACTGCATCGTCTGTTGGATAGTCGAATTCTTTTTTGCTGTTGCTATTTGTTACAACTGTATCGTTTGTTTCAAGTCCAAAATATATTCTTGGCTCGTCTATGTTTACTACTTCATCAGTTTGCTCAAATGATTTTTGTAGATGATTTACATTTCCAGATTCATTTACTGATGATGCAGATGTAATTATTGCTCCGAATCCATGTGTGTATTCATAAGTTTTGTTATTATATGTTCCTTTTGAACTCGCAATTTCTCTTGGAGTTACATATACTAAAGATTCTTTGCCACTTACATTGTATAATCCAATTTGTGTATTTCTGTAATTGTAGTATCCTTTGCTTGTTTGAGAACCATCCAAATCTTTTAGAACTATTTCTGGTCCAACTAAAGCAATATTTTTTATTGTTTCAGAATTATCAGTTATTGTTCTTTGTGTGATTGTTCCGGCATCTTCAACTATAACTTCGTCTATGTCTACTCCGTAGGCTTTCTTTGTATTGCTTATATTGCTTTCAATGTATTTCTTTTCTTTATCAAGTTCGTTTGTATTTACAAAAATTAAGTTGAATCCTATCATTACAATCAATAAAGATACTAAATATCCTGGTACTATTAATACAGATTTTATTACTTTTTTAGTATTACCTTTTTTGAATTCTTTTATTGCCTTGAATACTGAAATTAGTATTATAAATGCAAGTACGATATAGCCCCAGAATCTGATTGTTGTTTCTGTAATTCCTGCACCAAATAATGAATAATTTTCTGATTCATCACTATTTAATATTATGAATTTTTGTACTCCAATATTAAGTGTTTCTAGTAACACCCAAACAGAGAAAAATACTGCTAATACTTTTATTCTTGAAAGAGCTTGGTTTAAGATTTTGCTCTTTTTTACAGATTCTCTGCTTATTCCGTCAAAACAAATATTAAATACAATTAAATAATACAACGCAGCATACACTGTTGATGCAATAACTGCAACCATCGCGTACATTGTTATAAATTCCAAGAATGGCCAAATGAATACGAAAAATCCAATGTCTATTCCAAGTGCTGGATCTGTTGTAACAAATTGTGTATTAAAGAAACATGGTAATGCTTTTTCTACAATTAAACCTGTTGTACAAATTGTTACAATAGTTGCAACTATGAAAGATATTGATTTCTGAGGAAGTTTTGGCATTGGCTTCTTTTCGTCCTCAAAAAATGTTTTTAATCCTGCTTTTATTTTTTTCGTTGTAGAATACATTACTGCAAATACAGTCATAAAGTTTAATATTGCAGTAATTCCTGCATATTTAAAATTCTGCCAGAATATAGAGATGTAATTTTCTCCAATTTCTTTTATTTCTAGATATCTACCTCTTTCAATTACATATATTACAATAAGTGCAATCGCAAGAACTGATAAAACAAGTTTTTTTCTTTTCTTGGATTTTTTTACTGCATTATTTTCTACCTGTGTATTGTTATCAGTACTGTTTTGTTTCTGTGTGCGAGCATTACTTCTCTCTGCAGTTTTTTCAGCACCATCTTCAACATTATGTTGATTCTTTTCTTTTTCACTTGCTTGTGCTTTTGCTTTTTCATTATCATTATTCTTTACTTTATTTTTACTTTCCTCTTTTTTTGCGTTTTTTACTTCGTTTTCTGACTTTGTTTGTTCTTTTATATTATCTTCTGCTTGTGTTTGATTTTTTTCATTATTTTCTTTCAAACTTATTCCCTCCGATTCTATATTATTGCTTTAACAAAATCCCCACTATTAAATTTTTCCATGTCATCGATTTGCTCTCCAACACCAATAAATTTAACTCCAACATTATTTTCATTTACTATTCCAATTACGGCTCCACCTTTTGCAGTGCCATCTAACTTTGTTAATATAATTCCTGTTATATCAACTGTTTCCTTGAATGCTTGAACCTGTGAAATTGCATTTTGTCCTGTGGTACTATCTAACACCATTAGAACTTCTTCATCTGCATCAGGTAATTCTTTATCTATTACCTTTTTTATTTTAGCAAGCTCGTCCATCAAATACTTTTTATTATGTAATCTTCCTGCAGTATCACAAATTAGAACATCTGCATTTTTCTCTCTTGTAATCTTAATTGCGTCATATACAACAGAAGCTGGGTCTGTACCTTCATTTCTTTTTACTAAATCACAGCCTGCTCTGTTAGCCCAAATTTCCAGTTGTTCAACTGCAGCTGCTCTAAATGTATCCGCAGCAGCAATTACAACTTTCTTTCCATCTTTCTTTAATCTGTTAGCAATCTTTCCGATTGATGTTGTTTTTCCAACTCCATTTACACCAACAACCAATATTACAGATGGCTTTGTGTTTAAATGAAGTTCAGAATCAGTCTTTGCAAATATATCCTGAATCTCTTGTCTTAGAGCTTCTCTAACGCCTTCCTCATCTTTAATATTTTCTTTCTTAATTCTTTGTCTTAGATTCTCTATTATCATTGAAGAAGTATTAGCCCCTACATCAGACATAATTAGTGCTTCCTCAAGCTCATCTAGTAAGTCTTCGTCAACTTTTCTAAAATTGCTAAATATATCATTCATCTTTTCGTCAAAAGATGTTTTTGTTTTGTTCAATCCATTTTTTAGTTTATCAAAAAATCCCATAAAAAAATCCTTTCGCTTAAGTATATTAGATTTTGTATTACTACCAGTCTATTATACCCTAAATTGGAAAGAATTTCAATGGTTATCAGTTTATTCGTTTATTTATCGTAAATTTCTTTTAAAAGCTAGCATTTTAAAAAGATATGTGTTACAATACCAAATGTAATTCAAATGCCAATATAGCTCAGTTGGTAGAGCAACGGATTCGTAACCCGTAGGTCAGCAGTTCGATTCTGCTTATTGGCTCCAGTTTATAGCAACTTACGGACTTAATCATTCGTAAGTTTTTATTTTATATTGTCAATTGGATGGTTGTCAAAAAACTCCGTCCCCATTGACCAGAAAAAAACCACAAAAATACTGATTTGCTTGAATATTATGAAAAAAGTTGAAAAATTATGAAAAAAATAGTATAATAATTTTGCAATTATTCGTAGCTATGCGAATTTAATATAAATAGCAATTAAAATTTCTCGAATAACAATTGTAAGGAGGAAAACGACATGGCAAAACTCACATTTTTTCGGGTTTTAAAAAGTAACTTAAAATGTGCTGTTTGCAAGAAGAAGGATTGCCCTGTAAGGTATTATCCTGAAAGGAAAAAAATCCAGTATTGTGATGGCACACGTTATGTTACTGGCTGTGAAAAAGATCGACAGAAATACATTGAAGAATCTTTGAAAAGACCTCTTCCGTGATATTTGCCAATACACAAAATGTATCATCCCAAAAGGATGGTACATTTTGTTGTTTATGTAATGATTTTATAAAATCAATAAATTTATATTTTCTATTGAAAAAATATAAAATTTATGTTAAATTAAAATCAATAAATCGAATTATATAAAAAGAGCCTTACTTTGCAGATATATTTTTTCGCATACCTGCTCCGTAACCGCTCCATATTTTTTATTTTCATTTTTCTAAAATCTTACAAATCCCACATCTGCATTTTTGCATTCTTTCAACACTTTTTCCAATGTAGGTACATCCCAGTTTTTCTCTATATTTATTCTTTCAGCATGTCCTCCGCTAGTAAGCTTATGGTATGCTCCTTCTATTTCAATTTTCTTTTGAAGCATTCTCTGGTTAAATTCATGGCTTCCATTTGACACATAGAATGAATTTGTGTATTCTTCTTTGTCGGTTATTCCTGGAATTGTTCCATAAATTGCTTTGTCCATTGCCATAAATTCTGTTGCAAGTTTTTGGTCATCTGTTCCCATCAAGCAAAAGTTTAAGTTGTATTTTTCACAATATTCTTGTATTTTGTTCTGCATAAATGTAACTATCTGTAGTCCTAGTTTTTCTATTTCTTTGTTTTCCATTCTGCTCTTTTTTGTAAGTGCATATATACATTCTTCAAGGCCCATGAATCCAATGTTTAGTGTTCCTTGTTTTATTACTTTACGGATTTTGTCTTCGTCTCTTACTTTTTCTCCATCTAGCCAGACTCCCTGCTTTATGAAGAACGGGAATTCAAATGCTTTTTTGTTTCCCTGCATTTCGAATCTATCTATTAACTGGTCTTTTACGAAGTTCATACTTTCTTCCAATGCATTATAGAATTCTTCATATTTGCCTTTTTTTGTTCCATCGTTTTCATTTAATATTGAACTGGTTTTTATTCCTATTCTTGCAAGATTTATTGTTGTAAATGATATATTTCCTCTTTGTGATGCAATTTGCTTGTCGCTGTCTATTACGTTTTCCATTACTCTTATGTTGCTTGCATTGTATGCCGCTTCGCTATCTGGATTTCCTGCTTGGTATATTTTTTTATTGTACGATGCATCTAAGAATGAAAAAGATGGATAATGTCTTCTTGTTGCAATTTCTATAGCTCTTCTGTATAAGTCGTAGTTTTTATCTTTTTTGTTTAAGTTTACTCCGTCCTTCACTTTGAATATTACAAATGGTGATAGAGTGTCTTTTTCGTTTTCTATTCCGAAGTCTATTGAGTCCAGTATTTTGCTTATAACCATTCTTCCTTCAGGGCTTGTGTCTGTTCCCAAATTTATTGTTGGGTATATTTTTTCATTGCCATAAGAGTTTATAACGTTTGTGTCGTGAACAAATGCCTCCATTGCTTGTGCAACTATTTTTTCTGTTTTTTTCATTGCTATATCATAAGCAACTCTAAATATTCTTTGAACTTGTTTCGATTCTCTGCTATATTTGTCAAATATAGAAATATCAAAATCTATTGTTTCTATTTTTTCTATTTCTCTTTCTATACCATTTGTAGCAGCAAATTTGTCGAAATCCGTATATATCAAAATGTCGTCCATGGTTTGTTTTAATTGTTTTTTGAATGTTATTACAACTCCTGGAGCCATGTAGTAATCAAACGCAGGTATAGACTGACAGCCATGTTGTTCTTTTTGATTTAGATTTATTACCAATACTGCAAGAGCCGTGTATGACATTATGTCTTTTGGCTCTCTTATGTGTAGATTTCTAGAGTTAAATCCCTCATCATAAATTTTAGGTAGATTTATTTGTGATGATGTAGTAGTTCCAAGTGGCATGTAGTTTAGATCGTGTATATGTATTTCTCCTGTTTCTTGGGCATTTGCAACTTTCTTTTTCATCATGTAAGATTTTGCAAATTCCTTCGATATAGTGCTACCATAGTCAACCATCATTTCCATCGGACTTATAACACTTCCATCTTGTTTTTCTTTTTTTAGACTAAGACTCTCTAATGCTTTCAAGAATTTGTGCTGTTTCTTTTCGTCCCAGAACAGTTTTCTAGATTGAGCCCTTCTTTCTCTGTATTCTGCAAAAGAATAAAATACATCTATATATCCTTCCTGCTTTAGATGTTTTTCAATTAAATCTTGAATATCTTCGATTTTTATTTTCTGCGAATCTATTTTTTGAATTTCTTCAATTACCAGATTATACACTTTGTTTATGTCTTGTTCTGAATATTTTGGAATTTCTTCTTCTTGATTAACACTATCAAAACCTTTTTTTATTGCAAGAGCAATTTTGCTTCCATCAAAGTCTACTTTTTTTCCATCTCTTTTTATTACTTTAATATTTTCAAACATATTCTTCATCTACCTCTTTATTTAGGCATATTCTATAACAAAAAGTCCCCAAAATCAAGTAATATTTCTTCTTTCTATATTTGACTATTATTTTGTAATTATTCTAGTTAGAATTATCCAACCTTATGCTACATAAATTAACCAATATTCTTGATTTTTCAAAGTTTGTACTGTATAATTTTGCTTATGAAAGAGTTAATTATTGAAAATAAAGATGATAATAAAAAATTAAATACTGTTATATTAAAGGCATTTCCAAACTTGAATGTAAATGCCCTTTATAAAGCATTGCGTAAAAAAGATATTAGAATTAATGGTGCAAGAGTTAATGAAAATGTTTTAGTACATTCTGGAGATAATGTTAAGATTTTCATTGCTGATGACATTTTATTTGGTTCTTCTAATGCTGGTATTTCTGATGTAAAGGTAAATATTGAAAAAGTATTTGAAGATGAAAATATTCTTGTAATAGATAAACCTTCTGGAATTGAAGCCTGTGGAGGAAACTCAGTAACAGAACTGCTAGAAAAAGAGTATTGTACATTTATCAGTCCATGCCATAGATTGGACAGAAACACTTCTGGCTTGATGTTATTTGCTAAGAATCAAGCATCGCTTGATATTCTATTTGATAAATTCAAAAATCATGAAATAGAAAAACATTATTTGTGTAGAGTTTATGGTGTTCCTCGTGAAAAACATAGAATTTTAAAAAGCTATCTATTTAAAGATAATAAAAAATCTATGGTTTATATTAGTGATTTACCAAAGAAAGGCTATGTTGAAATTAATACAGAATACTTTGTAAAATCGTTCAATTCGAAAGAAAACACTAGTATTTTAGAAGTAATTCTTCACACAGGCAAAACTCATCAAATAAGAGCACATCTAGCACATATTGGCTACCCTATAATTGGTGATGGTAAATATGGAAAAAATGATATAAATAAAAAGTTCAATCAAAAAACGCAAAATCTTTGTAGCTATATTTTAAAATTTAATTTTAGAAGTGAGTCTGGACACTTGAGTTATCTAAATAAAAAAGAAATAAAGCTAGAGAAACTTCCTAAATATTTGAAGTAAAAACACTTAATTAACACAAAAAATTCAAAATATAAATGTAATAAGTATCACTCTTCAATATATACGTATTTTTTAGACTTTTAAAATTCATAAAAAAAAGATTTAATATCTGATTTTATAATTCAAATATTAAATCTTTTTTCATTGTCTCATTTTTACTTTATAACATGAGTGTTTCTCTATTTTAATCTAACATATTCTTTGTAATTTATATCCTTTTTTCTGTACTCTTCTGGCTTTAGTCCTACCCTATTTTTCATATAGTATAATACCAAAGACATTATTACTAAGAAAGTTATTCCAAATATTATAACTGCATATTTAATATTCAAGCCAGATACAATACCTGCTCCAAATGCACATATCAGTGCGTTTCCTATTCCATCTACTAAGCTTTGTGCCGAATAAACCTTGTTTGCAACTTCTTGATTTGTAAAGTTTGTTACATATTTTTTTATAAGCACATAATACAATCCAGTAGAACAATATCTAACTATATAAGTTGCTACAATCAAAGTTGCCATTATTATATATGGAATGGTTGTAACAGATATAGTTCCTGCAACTAAACAAGCTATTGCATATGAAATTCCTATTATAGTTAAAGTTTTATTCTTGTATTTTTCATGGAATTTTTCTTGATGTTTTGACGCGAATCCAGCAATTAATTGTAGACCCGCATAAACAAATCCAGTAATACTTGCCGACATTTCAATCTCTTTTAAAAGGTTCATTTCGTAAGTGTTCATAACCATTATCATTCCATACATCAATCCAGAGAATAGCATCAAAGCCTTCAATCTTCTCGAAGTAAAAATGAAAGAAAATGCAAGTTTCAAATCTTTGAAATAATCTTTATATTTCTTCATTATATTTTTTGAATCTGTTGTCTTTTTAACTTTCTGTTCATCAACATCATAAAACATACTTGCTACCCTAATTGCAATTATTAAAACAGTAGCACATATACACATTGGAATATAAGGATTTACCTCAAACAAAAATCCAGATAAAATTGCCGAAACAGCCGAAAAATAATAGTAATTTCCAATTCCTCTTCCATTCAATTTTGAGTAAATCTGTGTTCTTTCCGGTACATCTGGAATCGATTTATTCAAAAGATCCGACTCTGCAACATCTCTTAAGTCATACGAGATAGCTCCAAAAAAGTTTGCAATCAAAAGCATTGCCATATTTTGAGATAGCATTATAATTGTTACAGATGCAAGCTGAAATAAATCTCCTAAAATCAAACTTTTTTTGCTTCCGACTTTATCTATTATTACAGAAATAGGAATTTGCATTATAACCCTAATAATTCCCCAGAAGGCACTCGCAATAATTACATCTTTTGCTGTGAATGATTTTACTGTTGTTAAGAATAAAAATTTTATTGCATAATAGAAAAGCAAATCTTGTGTTAAAGTCTTGTGTATTGTATAGATTTTCATATTTGTTTTTCTTTTAAACGATGCATTTTTTTGATTTTCTTCCATAAATATTGCTCCTTTTCATTAGTTTCTTTTCTCCTTATATCTTATCGAATAACAGAAATAATGTCAAGAAAAATCGAATATAGAAATCCAGAAATTGCAAATTACTCAAAAATTCAAAAGAAAGAACCTGGACTTATATTTTTTTTACATTCCAGGCTCTTCCTTTTTACTTACTATTCTTCTCGTATCAAATGTAATTATATTATTTCTACAACTGCAAATCTCATAAAATTTTTTCTTATTTCAAATATATATTAGGGTCTATATTTTCTCCATTTTGTTTCATTTCGAAGTGTAAATGTGTGTTATCTGCTATTTCAAATGTTGCTGTGTTTCCAACAGTTGCAATTGTTTGTCCTTGTTTTACTTCTTCTCCAACAGTTACAAATTCAGCTGTTAGAAGGCTTGAGTATATTGTTTCAAATCCGTTTTCATGTTCTATTACTACTGTTAATCCATATCTTGGGTCATTTTTTATCGATTTGATTTTTCCATCTGCTGAGGCTTTTACAACATCTGTTTTTTCTGCCGAAAAGTCTATTCCATTATGAACTGTCCACTCTTGTAATGTAGAAGAATATACTAGATTATCTTTTGAATAATCTTTTTGTTTTTCTCCTTCTACTGGCTTTGCAAAACTTGGATCTTTAGTTTCTTTTGTTTCTGTATTTCCAGCACTTTCTTGGTTTTTGCCATCTTTTTCACTATTTTCATTTTTACTATTTTTTTCTTCTGCCTTGCTTGTGTTTATTGCAACTTTTGTATCAGTGCTTGTATTATTCTGTTTTGATTCATTGTTAGTTTTATTTTCTTTGTTTTCATTTGCTTTTGAATCTGTTGTTTCATTTTTGCTTATATCGTTTACGCTTTTTCCAATTTGACTTGTTACTTCTTGTGTATTAGATATTATGTTTATCATGCTACTTTCATTTGATTGTGCAATTTTTTGTGTATTGTTTATTTTTATTCCAGACCTTTTTGCAATAATCTGGCTATATACAATATAAGATATTATAAATGCCGCAATTACGGCTACAATTCCTCCTACTATTATAAATTTACTAACATCACTACCGTTCTCTACACTTCTTCTTGGTCTTCTACTCATAAAATAATTCCTCCTTAAAAGTTTGTTATTATGAGTATTTCCAATTTTGTTATTTATATACAATTCATTCTCTAAAAATTCGATACCTCTACTCCAGTATAAAAATGTTTTACTATTTCTTCACAATTTTTGCCTTGTTTTGCTAGAATATCTGCTCCTGTTTGACTCATGCCAACTCCGTGTCCGTATCCTTTCACTATGAATTTTATATCGCTTTCTCCTATTTCAACATTGAAGTTTGCTGACCTTAGTCCTAAAATTGTTCTTACTTCAACTCCTGAAAGTTCTTGATTTCCTATCTTTATTGTTTTTACTCTGTTGCCCGAAGTGTATTCTAAAATTTTAATACATTCTGCATCGTTATAATCTATTGCAAAATCTGGATAGTGAGATTTCATTTTGCTTTCAAACTCATTTTTTTCGAGAGTTAACTCTGATTCGTATTGGGTATATCCTTCTTCTCCTGCAGTTTCAACGCTTTCTAAATATGGCAAATCTGCTCCGCCCCATACGGTAGAAACATTTTCTGTTTTTCCTCCACTGTTTGAATGGAAGAAGGCATCTATTACTTCTCCGTTATATTTAATTACTTTTCCTTTTGTTGAATATACTGCTTGCTCAATTTTTTTCCAGTTTTCTTCTCTCTTTGCTTCGTCCCAGCGGGCAAGTCTATCTTCCTTCGAAATCCACGCCTGACAGCACTTAGAGTCGTCGCAAATGTCCGCTCCTTCATGTTTTCCGTGTGCTATGTTCAAGACAATAAATCGTATAACTTCTTGCGACTAATGCTTGAGCTTTTAATGCCTCTTGCTCAAAATCTGCAGGCATTTCTGCAGATACTACTCCAAGCATATATTCATCTAAATTTATTTCTTCAACACTTCCATCTTTTTGATGTAAAAGTTTTACCTTTGTATAATTTCCATAATTGTATTCTGGATCTTTCACTGCCTCTTGATTAACTTCTTCAGGATTCATCGACTCTTGATTTGTTACTCCCTGCTCACTTGTTTTATTGTCCTCTCCTGTTTCTGTAACGCCTGAATTTACAACATTATTTACATCATCTATTACATTTGTTGCAACTACAACCTGAAATCTTTTCGTAAAAATTATTGGAAGGCAGAATGTAATTAGTACTATTGATATTAATAATAAAATTATTTTTTTCATGCTGAAATACATTCCTTTCATGCCAGTTTGCTCTTCATCGATATTAATATTTTCTTTTCTATTCTTGAAACCTGCACCTGACTTATCCCAAGTTTTTTCGCAACTTCTGATTGAGTTTGTTCTTTAAAATATCTTAAAATCACAATCTTCTTTTCTTGTTCTCCAAGCTCTTCAATCAGCTTATTTAAGGTTAATCTTTCTGCAAGTTTTGCCTCTTGAGATTGATTATCAGGAATTAACTCTTCTAAGCTTGCTGTTTTGCTAGATGAACCGTTTTGTATCGGTTCATTTATAGACATCACAAGATTTGATGAATTTGCATCTAATGCAAGTGCTATTTCTTCTTTTGAGACATTCAAAATTTCTGCAATTTTCTCTATTTTTATTTCTTCTCCGTTCTTTCTTAAATATTCTTTTTGTACTTCATTTATTTTTGCTCCCAGTTCTTTTATACTTCTACTTACTTTTATGCTACCGTCATCTCTTATATACCTTTTTATTTCTCCAATTATGTATGGCACAGAGAATGTGGAAAGCTGAACATTATAGCTTGTGTCAAATTTTTTTATTGATTTTACAAGCCCCATTGCCCCTATCTGGTTTAAATCATCTTGCTCGTAACCTCTTCCAGCAAATCTTTTTGCTATGTTGTACACTAGTCCAAGATTATTTTTTACTAGGCTTTCCATCGCCTCTTTGTTTCCCTGTTTTGCCTCCAGTATCTTTTCATAAGTATTTTCAATCATATTAGTTTAGGCTCTCCTCTTTTTCTGGAACTTTTATATATTTTTTCATTGTTACTTTAGTGCCCATTCCTTCGATTGATTCCACTTTAAAGTCGTCCATGAAGCTTTCCATTATTGTAAATCCCATGCCAGACCTTTCTAAGTTTGCCTTGGTTGTATATAAAGGTTTTCTTGCAAGTTCTATATCACTAATTCCTTTTCCGTTATCCGATATTTCTATTTCTATGCAATTATCTTTTAATTTGCATTCTACTTTTACTATTCCTGATGTACCTTCGTATCCGTGGATTATGCAATTTGTTACAGCCTCTGATACTGCCGTTTTTATGTCTGCCAACTCTTCTATTGTTGGGTCTAATTGTGAAGCAAACGCTGCAACAGTTATTCGTGCAAACGCCTCGTTTGATGATTTTGATACAAACTCCAATTTCATTTCATTATCATAAATTCCTACCATTTTATCCCCCTCTACCGCTAAATAGCTTTATCTTCATTATCAAATTTTTGTTGTTCTTCTAATCCTTCTTCATTTTCATCATTTATTATTGGTATGATTTTTAATATTCCACTTATTTCAAAAACTTTTTTTATTTGATTATTTACATGGCAGATTGCCAAATTGCCACCAAGCATTCTTATAACTTTATACCTGCCTAAAAGCATTCCTATTCCTGCGCTATCCATGAAAGAAACATTACTAAAATCAAATATAACTTTTCTAGGCAAAAATCTCGTAATCTCATTATCAATCTTCCTCCTTAGCTTATCTGTGCTGTTTTCATCAATTTCTTCTGCAATTTTTAATGTTAACTGCTTGTCCTTTGGTACATAAATACACTCCACAATTTCTTCCTCCTTTGATTTATTTGGTTTATTTTATCTTCCACTAGTATAATCTTTTTTACATTAATTTCCAATAGCAAATCTTGACTAGTTTTAGCGAAAAAAGAGAAGTTTTCGACAAATTTTTATTTTTTCAAACTTCAAAAAAAATAACGAACAATCCATTTTCAGGACTATTCGTTATCTTTTATTTAATATTCTATTTTATTTTTTCTTGTATTACTTCTTTTGCTTTAAGTAATTGTGCGTCTTTATCCTCGCTAGTTTCATAGTTTCCGTTTGAATCCTTTGTTAGTTCAACTTCTACATCTGGTTTTATTCCAACTTTATTGATTCTGTTATGGTTTGGTGTGTAATATTCTTCTGTTGTAATTTTTAATCCTCCACCATTTGATAATGAGTATAGTGTTTGAATTACACCTTTACCATAAGTATTTGTTCCAACTATTGTTGCCCCATATTTGTCTTTTAATGCACCTGCTAGAATTTCTGATGCGCTTGCAGAGCCACCATTTACTAAAACAACTACTGGCATATCTTGAATTATAGGATCTTTAGAAGATTTTGTTTCTTTTTCTCCTTTTTCTTTTCCCTCTGTAATAAGGATTGTGTCATCTTTCTTTAAGAATAATTCTGCAATTCCAGTAGCCTCATCTACGATTCCACCACCATTGCTTCTTAAGTCTATAATTATTCCTTTTGCACCTTGTTCTTTTAATTTTTTTAATTGCTCTTCTGATACCTTTGCAACACCATCATCAAATGAATCTATCTGAATATAGCCGATATTGTTATCTAACATTTTTGATGCTACATGGTCTACAGTTATTTTCTTTCTTGTTACATTTAGCTCTATTTCTTTTTCGTCTCTTAATACTGTAACTTTTACTGTTGTTCCTTCTGAACCCTTTAGGACTTTTGTTGCATCACTTAATTGTTCTCCAGTATATTCAACTCCATCTACTTTTTCTATTATATCGCCTGCTTGCATTCCAGCTTCTAATGCAGGTGAGCCTTTCATAACACCAACGACTAGAATTGTATTGTCTACCTTATAATTTGTTACATATACACCAATTCCAACATATTCTCCACTAGTCTCTTCTTTGAATTCTTGCATTTCATCTTTTGTAAGATATTGTGTGTAAGGATCTCCTAATGCCTCAACATATCCTTTTATTGCACCTTCTATAAGTTGCTCTTCGTCTATTTCTCCAATGTATTTTTGTTCAAGCATTGCCTTGAAAGTTTCAAGAGTTTTTACAAGAGATACATCTTTTTTGTTTCCTGAAGTTGTAGTTGTGCTTTCTCCAATACTTGTTCCTGTGTCATACGCATCAGCAAATTTTTTGTACATTAATAATGTTGTAGTCATAAAAGTAATTAATACTGCTAATACAAACAGCATTATGACTTTGTAGACATTTTGTCTTTTTGTTTCCTTATCATCCATAGTAAATATAAACTTCCTTTCAATTTATTATACTTATTTTAAATTATTTTATTACATTTCTGTATTATTATTAGTATTTTCATTGTCTGTCGTTGTATTGTCTTCACCTTTCAAGAAAGGTATTGGGCTTGTTGCAACTCCATCTTTTCTAACTTCAAAATGCAAATGTGGTCCTGTTGAATTTCCTGTAGATCCAACTGCCATTATTACATCTCCCTGTTTAACAGTTTGACCAAGTGTAGCATAAATCGTTTGACCGTGTCCATAAAGTGTAACTATTCCACTACCATGATTTATCATAACACAATTTCCATATCCGCTCATTACTCCTGCATAAGTTACAACTCCATCTGCTGCTGCAAGAACTGGAGCACCATATCCTGCATTTCCTATATCTATTCCAGCGTGGTATTTGTATACACCTTGGATTGGGTGAAGTCTGTTTCCAAAAGGAGAGGTTATATATGTTCCATTTACTCCAACTGGCCATATCATTACTCCACCTTTATACTGAATTGCTAAATCTCCACTCCAATTTATTGCAGCTTGAATTTGTCTCTCTATTTCCTCTTGTTCTTGTTTGTATTGTAATATTTGCTCATTCAAAGTTGCCTCTTCTGTAGTTAATTTAGCAGAATAGTTTTCTTGAAGCATTTTGTTGTTTTCCATTAAAATTTGCATTTGACCTGCTTTTGCCTTTGCAACTTTCAAATCGGCTTTTTTCTTTTCTTGTTCTTGTTTCTTGTTTTCTATTGAATTTTTTTCAACCTCTAGTTCTTTCATTAAATCTGTATCATAATCAATTATTTTTTCCAACATATAATATTTCGATAAAAAGTCAACAATGCTTGATGAAGAAAGTAAAACATCTAAATAAGTTGCATCTCCAGCTTTGTAAAGTGCAACCATTCTCTTTTTTAATAGATTTTCTTTTCTATCATATTCTGCTTGTACTTTGTTTATGTCCGCATCGATTACCGCAATATTTGCTTCCATTTCTGCAACTTGATTTTTTAAATCATTATATTGATTTTCGTACTCGGTAATCTTGTCTCCTAACTCTTGAATCTGTTGCAATGATGTGCTTAATTCACTTTGCACATACTCTAATCTTGTGCTAGATTCTTCAAGCTTTTGTCTAACTTCATTGCTTTGTTCTAGAAGTGTTTTATTAGATACTTCATTGTTTTCCGTATTTTGTGTTTCTGTGTTTGTTGCTTCTGTATTAGAAAAAACATTTATGGAGAAGCAAAATAACACAACTATCATAATAATAAATGTTAAAATTCTTCTTCTCATAAATGTTTTCTCCCTTCTCTTAAGATTCTGTTGTTGCACCTGAGGCAAGTGTGTATCCTCCTGGTAGATAATCTAATGGATTTAATGGACTCTTACTAAAGAATTGTGAAATTGATGTTGCCTGTCTTAGCTCAAAATGTAAGTGAGGTCCTGTACTTCCACCAGAATTTCCTGATGTTGCTATAACTTGTCCTTGTGAAACATATTGTCCATTAGATACATGGCTTGATGATAAGTGACCATATAAACTTACATATCCACTTCCATGGAATACCATTATGTATGTGCCATAACCATTTCTATCATAAGCATTGTATGCATATCCAGATGCAGAAGCATATACGCTTTCATAACGAGCTCCTATATCTATTCCTTTATGTGTTCTTCCCCATCTATTTTTTACAGTAGATGTTACTATTTTGTTATTGCAAGGCCATATAAAACTTCCGTCAAATTTTAGTCCACTTGACCCGTTTGATGAGCCTCCGTTATTCTTTTTTATCTCTTCTTGGGCTTTTTCCCATGCTCTTTGTAACTCTTCGTTTACTTTTACCATGGCAGCATTGTAAGAATCTATGTCTTCCTGTTTTTTCTTTTCTTCATCAGATAAGCTGTCTACTTCTTTTTGTTTTTTATTTTTTAGTTCTGTAAGTTCAATGCTCTTCTTTTCTTGTTCAGCCTTTACGGTTTCAACTTCTTGCTTATCAGCCTCAAGCTCAGCCTTATCATTTTCTAAAGCTTCTTTCTTCTTTTCAAGCTCATTTATTGCATTTGTGTCATATTTTGCAATGCTTTGTATCATAGAATATCTAGACAAAAAGTCAAATAAGTTTTCAGAAGCTAAAAGCACATCTAAGTAAGAGGTGTCCCCCAGTTTATACATTGCAACCATTCTTTTTCTTAGAAGTTCTTCCTTCTCTTTTATTTCCTCTTCGCCCTTTGTAATTTCGTCTTGTTTTTCTTGAATTGAATCGTTCAATTCGTTTACCCTTGCTTTTAATGAAGCAAGTTCATTTTCTGCTTCTTGAACTTGAATTGTTAAACTCTCAAGTTCAGATTGAGCATCAGATTTGCTATCTTGTATATCACTTAGCTCATCTTTTGCCTGATTAATTTTGTCTTGTAAGTTCTTTTTATCACTCTCTGTTACAGCAAGTGAATTAAATGTAAGTGACATACAAAATACAAGAGTTACTGCAATACTAAGTATTGCAAACATTTTTCTTTTCATGAGTTTCTCTCCTTTTCTCATTTTTTATGTTTATATTAAACTTGTAAGTATTTTCTCATTGAAATTGTACTTCCTAATGCACCAATTCCAATTCCCAATCCTAAGTAAACAACAATTAATAATGTAATCATATCCGAGAAAGACAATAAGCTCATTCCCATTCTGTTTAATACTGTATTTCCTGCTAGTAAATGTACAATTAAGTTATATGCAAGTCCAAGTACTACTATTGAAATAATTGCAGCTATTACGCCTATTATAATACCTTCGACTACGAATGGCCATCTTATAAAACTATCTGTAGCTCCAACATATTTCATTATTGATATTTCTTTTCTTCTTGCATGTACTGTTAGCTTTATTGTATTTGAAATAATGAATATTGATATTAATATTAGCAATGTTAGAATTACAGAAGAAACAATTTTTACTCCATTAGCAATAGTTACTAATCCATCTATTGTTTCATTGCTGTTTGTGATGTCATCAACAAAATCTAATTTATTTATTTCTTCTTGAACTTGTTTATTCAATTTCAAATCTGTTAATGTAACTATATATGAATTGGGTAAAGGGTTATCCTCATCATAAGTTGCAAAAAGTGCTTGTTGTGATTTTAATTTTTCTTTCCAATCATTCAGAGCCTCTGTTTTAGATACAAATCTAACAGTATTTACTCCATCAATTTGTTTAATTTGTTCTCCTAATTTTGTCATTTGAGCATCTGTTGTATCTTCCTTTATGAATACCTGCATTCCTTGTTGCGATTCAATAGTTGCAACCGCATTGTTCAGATTCTCTATTATCATAAAGAAAAGTCCAAATATAAGCATTGTGGCACACATTATTGCAAGTGATGCACCCGATGACTTTTTATTATGAAATACGTTTCTAAATCCTTCTCCTAATAAATAACCAAATATACTATGCTTCACTATCATACCCACCTTTTTTATCACTTATAATATTTCCGTTTTCTATACGAATAACTCTTTTGTTCATTCTGTCTACTATGTCTTTAGCATGTGTTGCTACAACCAAAGTTGTGCCTCTTAAATTGATTTCATTTAAAAGTCTCATAATATCCCAAGCTGTGTCTGGATCTAGGTTTCCTGTAGGCTCGTCTGCAATTAGCATTGATGGATTGTTTACTAATGCTCTTGCTAGTGCAACTCTTTGTTGCTCTCCACCAGAAAGCTCGTTAGGATATACATTTGCCTTATCCGAAAGTCCTACCATTGCAAGAACCATTGGAACTTGTCTTCTTATATGTTTTGGTGTTGCTCTTACAATATACATTGCAAATGCAACATTTTCATATACTGTTTTATCTGGTAACAATCTAAAGTCTTGGAACACAACTCCCATACTTCTTCTAAGATATGGAACTCTTTTAGGTTTTAAAAATGTAGTATCTTTTCCATTTATTATAATGTGTCCAGAAGTAGGCTCTTCCTCTTTTAGAATAAGCTTAATAAGTGTTGATTTTCCTGAACCAGAGCTTCCTACTAAGAATGCAAAATCTCCTTTATTTATAACAAAATTTGCATTATGAACCGCTTCTGTTCCTGTATCGTATTTCTTAGAAACATTTCTAAATTCTATCATTTGAAATTCATTCCTTTCATCCAGCTTTTATTTATATATTTTTCTGACAATATTCTTTATTTTATTCTCTATTATCATAACAATAAAAGACATTAATTGCAATACTATTTTGCAAAAAAAATATAGCAATTTTATCTAATTCGTTCGACAAAACTGCTATAAATCTTTTATTTTATCGGTTTTACTGTTATGACATTATCAACCAAAATTTCACAAAAAATTCACAAATTATTTTACACATTCTATAATAGCATTGCTATCAATTTGATATTTTTTCATAAGATCTTCTGCTTTTCCAGATTCTCCGAAAGTATCTTTTATTCCCATTCTTGTAACATTTTCAACCTTGTATTCACTATTTCCAATACAATTCTCAGCAATTATTTCACATACGGCACTTCCAAGACCGCCAATTATACTATGGTCTTCTATTGTAATTATTTTCTTGGTTTCTTTTGCACATTTCAAAACCATTTCTTTATCAATAGGTTTAACGCTAAAGCAATCGATTACTCTAACATTTATTCCTTGCTCTTTCAAACTTTTTTGTGCTTTCAAAGCTTCTGCGACGCATACTCCTGTAGCAATTAAACTTGCATCTGTTCCATCTCCAATTTGTATAGCCTTTCCAAGTTCAAATTTAACTTTATTTTCTTCCATAAATTCTTCATCATATATAACAGGAGTATCAAGTCTAGAAAGTCTTACATAATCTGGTCCATTCGTTTTAGCTATTTCCTTTATAAGCCATCTTGTTTGAACATCATCAGATGGACTAAATACTTTCATATTTGGAATAGTTCTCATTAGAGATATATCTTCTAACATTTGATGAGTTGCCCCATCTTCTCCTACTGTAATTCCTGCATGAGTTGCACATATTTTTACATTTGAATTTGTATGTGCAACAGTGTTTCTTATTTGATCATAAGCTCTACCTGCCGCAAAAACAGCAAAAGTACTAATATATGAAATTTTTCCAAATGTGCTAAGTCCTGTTGCTGTTCCAACCATATCTTGTTCCGCAATTCCAACATCAAAAAATCTTTCTGGAAACTTCTTTGCAAAGATCGATGTTTTTGTTGCACCTGATAAATCAGCATCAAGTACTACTACATTTTTATTTTCTTCTCCTAGCTCAGCCAATGCTTCTCCATAACTTTGGCGAGTCGCAATTTTATTATCTAAAGCCATATAGTTTCCTCCTTTCCAGGTAATTCTGATATATTGTGTTCTAGTTTATCTTGTTCAAGTTGCAGGTCTTTCATAGCTTTTTCATATTCTTTTTCGTTTGGTGCCTTTCCGTGCCATTCAGCTTTATTCTCCATGAAAGAAACTCCCTTTCCCTTTACAGTATGTGCAATTATTATACTTGGCTTTCCTTTTGTAAGTTTTGCCTCCTCAAAAGCCGAAATAAGCATCTCAATATTATTTCCATCACAACTAATAACATTGAAGCCAAAAGACTCCCACTTACTTTGAATACAATCAAGTGCCTTTACTTCTTCAACAGTACCATCAATTTGCAATCCATTATAATCAAGTATTACACACAAATTATCCAATTCATATTTATTTGAATTCATTGCTGCTTCCCAAATTTGTCCTTCTTCAATCTCTCCATCTCCTAATATGCAATAAACTCTGCATCCCAAATCATCCATTTTAGATGCAATAGCCATTCCATTAGCAATAGAAAGTCCCTGTCCTAATGAACCTGTAGACATATCTATTCCAGGAATTTTTTCCATATCTGGGTGTCCTTGCAATCTGCTTTCTAACTTTCTAAAAGTTTTTAGCTCCTCTTTTGGAAAAAATCCTCTTTCTGCAAGAGTAGCATACAAACAAGCAGACGCGTGTCCCTTAGACAAAACTAGTCTATCTCTTAAATTTGAATTTGGTTCTTCTGGATTAATATTCATTTGGTTAAAATATAAAACCGTCATTATATCTGCTATAGATAAGGCTCCTCCTGGATGTCCAGAATTTGCACTATATACTTCTTCTATTATGTCTTTTCTAATATCGTTTGCAATAAGCTTTAATTCTTTAATATCAGTAACCTTCAAAATTTTCACTCTCCTATAATTTATTTTTCTTTTTGCAAGGTTATTATACCATACTTTTTTCTTTTTAAATAGTAATTCGTTTAAATTGTACAATAACATAAAAAATAGAAGATAGAAATTCTATCCTCTATTTCGGTCCTGTACCTTAACTTACGCTAGGTTCAAACTGTTTCCTACCTACTCTATTTATTTTATGTTAATCACTCTGTCTTTTTATTTTTCCCCCCATATCTACTATGGATTATGATTTCTCCTAAATTCTGGCTCAGAGTAACCAGGGCTCAGGATCTACAAGAATAAAGTGGCCCTGAACCCAATGTTACCGTAAGCATAGTCCGAACTGCTGTAACTACGGTCACCTGCCGAAGCAGCAAAGCTGTCATTGTACTTGCTTCCACGAGGTGTGTAAGGATAATCGCGCGGGCGAGAATGAGACTCTGTAGTCCACTCCGTTACATTTCCTCCCATATCATATATATTACATACTCCTGTGGTTTGTCCTGTTGGAACTAAAGTGCCTCTATTTTTTGCTTTTGTTTTACTTGCTCCTGTTGTTATATCTGTATAATCAAATGTTGTATCACTATAATTTCCTTGTGGTGAACTACTTCCATAATTACTTACTGTTTTTTGTATAAATGCTATTGCTGTATCCCACGCATAACTACTTACCAATTTTGTTTTTACATTTTTATAATTTTGCTTTGTTCCAAATCCTTCTGCTAATGTTTTTGCTTGATCTCTTGTTACATAATTATATGGTGCCTGATTTGCTTTTATTGTTATTGTATTACTTGTACTTGCTCCTGAACTTCTTAATGTCTTTGCCTCTGTACTCTCTTTATCTCCTGCTTCATATCTTCCTATATAATATCCTTTATTTTGCTCTACACTTGTTTTTTCATCACTTGGCATTGCTTCAGTATAATAATAGCTACTTGGACTACTATTATAATTTATCTTTGTTGAGTTTGTACTTGTATCTATTATTCCTGTATCAACACTTTCGCCATAAGCTGTTCTTTTATAATCTGCTATGTTTTCTACTGGTATCCATACAAATTGATTTCCTTGTAATTCTGTTCCAACCGTTGTTTGTCCCTTATATTTTTCTTTATCTGCACTATTATCTGAAATTACTAATCCACTATCCTTTGTTCCTCCTACATAATAAAATCCTTCTGGGATTGGAACTCCATCATCTGCGGGATTATAATTAGAATTGCCTCCTCCTGTTGTTTCTCCAACTTTTGTGCTTATCCAATCTGCTACTTCGTTTAACTGCTTCTCTTCATTTGTTTGTGCTTCTGCATATTGATTTTTTGCGTCTTTTGCCTTACTTATTACTCCATTATTGTTTAGCACTAAACTTATACTTACTCCCGCTAGTATTAACAATACTACTATCGTTACAACTAAAGCAATAAGTGTTATTCCTTTTTCTTGTTTATTCTTCATTTTCTTTCTTCCTCCTGTGTTTTTAATTTTTTGAAAAGTTTTATTGAATGTTTTTCATTCTTTTTTCTCTTTTCTTTTTTAGTCTTCTTTAATTTTTTGTTTTTTATTCATCTTTTTTCTTTTCATGTATGTATATCTACTTGGTATATATACTCATTTTCTTATTGCTTTGTTGTACTTACTTTCTATATACTTTATAGATATAAATACACCACACTTATTCTACCATTACTATTTTTTATTTTCAACTGTTTTTTTATAAATGTTACTTTAAAAAATGTTTAAATACAGTTTCTTCTGGTGGAGATGAGGGGAGTTGCCGAGCCGCGTCGGGAAAATTGTCCACTGGACAATTTTCTATTCCTCCTTTTCAACTCCCATCATATTTTTCTAAAATAAAAAATAGCAATTCATTTTGAATTACTACTTTAATCTGGTGGAGATGAGGGGAGTTGAACCCCTGTCCAATATTCTTTCCACACACATTTCTCCGAGTGCAGTTTGTTATTGTTTTTCCCTTTAAAATATATTAACAAACAAACATATTTTTAAGGTAGCTATTTGTTTACCCACTATTCTAATAGCAAGAATAGCTTTGTTTTCCTACTAATTGACGCCTTATCTAAGACCGTAGGCCTTCCTAGTAAGACGGGCTACCTAAACTTAGGCAGCGTAAGCTAACTCTGTATTATCAGCGTTTAAATTTAGTTCTGCTTTTTTATAGTGGCCGAAGCAGCCATCCACTACTCGCTTTGCGTGCTTCTGGGATACTGTCGAAAGCCAAATACATCCCCGAATAATTTTATTATACAATATTTTCTCTATAAAGTCTAGAATTTTTTCATTATCATTTACATTTTTTCAAATTTCACTTGCACTTTAATATTTTTTATGATATTATAATTAAGTCATGCATAGGGGTGTCGTCCAACGGCTAAGATAGAAGTCTCCAAAACTTTTGATGAGGGTTCGATTCCTTCCACCCCTGCCAAGCTTGGAGCATATCTTTTAGATATGCTCTATATTTTTACTAAGATTATCATTTTATATCATATCTATTATTGTAGCATGAAAGGAATTATATTTATGGAAAAAATTAAAGGATTAATTAAAAAGTTTTGTACTAAGGAAGTTATTTTATATGGTATTTTCGGATTACTTACTACTATTATAAACTGGGGTGCTTTTGCTTTACTTAAGAAGTTTGTTCCTTCAATGAATCTTAATGTTGCAAATGCTATTGCAATTATTCTTGCGGTATTGGTTGCATACATTACAAATAAAGATTGGGTTTTCCATTCTGAAGCAAAAGGTTTTAAAGAGAAGTTTATTGAATTTTGGAAGTTCATTGCTGGTAGAGCCTTTACTATGGTTCTTGAATTTGGACTTGACGCTTTATTATTCTTAATTCCAGCAGTAAGTGCTAGTAGCACTCTTCAAATGGTTGTTAAGATGTTTATTACTGTAATTGTTGTTGTTCTAAATTTCTTTATTAGTAAGTTCTTCTCTTTTAAGAAAGTTAGTAAATAATAAATAAAATTTAATTTTTATTACCCGACACATAAGCATTTATCTTTTAGGAGGTGTTTTTGTGTTGGGTAATTTTTTCAAATATATTTGTTATTATTTTTTATGTATTGTGGTGGTTACTATTTTTGTTATCTTTACGTTTTTACAAGTAAATCTTGCAACGGAAGATTATCCTTATGGAATAATTGATTCTTCCGATTATGTTTGGCCACTCCCTGACCATTCTTATATTAGTTCTTATTTTGGATATAGAAATTCGCCTACCGCTGGTGCTTCTAGTTATCATTCTGGAATTGATATTCCTGCTCCAGAAGGCACTAAAATTTATTCTATTTGTGATGGTATTGTTACTTTTGCAAGTTGGGGGGCTGGTGGTGGATACACTATTGTTGTAGAAAATAACGGAATTAAAGTTTCTTATTGTCATGTTTCTCCTAATTTTTTTGTATATAGAAATCAAGAAGTTAAGAAAGGTGAATTTATTTCTAATGTTGGTCCTAAAAATGTTTATGGTATTGAAAATAATCCTTATCATGATTCTTTTGGTAATCCTACAAATGGAGCTACCACTGGTTGCCACTTGCATCTTGCTATAAAAGTAAATAATAAATCAGCAGACCCGCTTAGCTTTGTTACGCCTCCCTAAGTGTCAAAAAAAGATTCAAGTTTAAGTATTTCTTGAATCTTTTATTTACATTATAATATATTATTTATGAATTACATGTCGTCTTCGTTGTCTGAGTTGTCTTGGCTTTCTGCATTATTCTCATCTTCTACATCTTCATCATCTAAAATTTCTTCTTCGTCCATTTCACCATGACAATGTGAACCGCAAGAATGGCAGTGTCCTGAGCAACAGTCGTCTTCTTCATCGTCGTCCCAGTCTAATTCTATTATATTATGACATTCAGGACATTCAATTTCTTCCTTTAACTCATCTTCAACACTTGCAACAAATTCGTGATTGCAATAAGGGCATACGATTTCGAAATCATAATCTTCGTCCTCATATATATCCTTTTTTATAAGATTTAGAGTTTCTGACATTTTACTAATTTTTTTGTTTAGTTCGTCTTGTTCTTCCTCTAAATCGTCTATTCTTTTTTCACTTATGTCTGTAACTCTATCTATTAATTCTAAATATAAAGATGAAAGTTCTGCAATTTTTTTCTTTATATAATCTTTTTCTTCTTCGTTAGATATATGTGTTTCTATATCTTTCATTATTTTAAGATATTCATCACTTATTTTTGACATAAATTCTTCCTATACCCTTTCCATATATTCACCAGTTCTTGTGTCTATTCTAACAACGTCACCAATATTTACGAACATTGGAACTGTTAATTCATAGCCATTTTCAAGTGTTGCTGGTTTTCCTGATGTTGTAGTTGTGTTTCCAGCAAATCCTGGTTCTGTGTATGTAACTTCTAATTCTACGAACATTGGAGGTTCAACTGCAAATATGTTTCCTTTGTAAGATAACATTTTTACATTCATGTTTTCTTTTAAGAATTTTAATGCATCTCCTATTTGTTCTTTGTTTAATGGAATTTGCTCATAAGTATCATTATCCATGAAATAGTATAGATTTTCATCGTTATATAGATATTGCATATCTTTCTTTTCTATTTCAGCTGCTGGATATTTTTCTGATGGGTTGAATGTTTTTTCAATTACTGCTCCTGATATAACATTCTTTAATTTTGTTCTTACGAATGCAGATCCCTTTCCTGGTTTTACGTGTTGGAATTCAACTACTCTGAATACGTTTCCGTCCATTTCAAAAGTTGTTCCATTTCTAAAATCTCCTGCCATATATACACTTGCCATTATTATTACCCCTTTCAAATTTTTTATTTATTTTTTTATATTTTTTATTAATATTATCGCAATGACTATATGATTATACTACAGTTATGGCTAAAAATCAAGCTTTTTATCTTATTTCATCAACCACAACATAATCTTTCTGTGATTTTGTTAAACTTGTTGCCATTCCTTGGCTTATTAATACTGTGTCTTCTATTCTTACTCCAAACTTATCTGGAATGTATATTCCTGGTTCGTCTGTTACTACCATCTTATTTTTTAATATAAAGTCAACTCGTGTGCTTGCATAAGGAAGCTCATGAATTTCTAATCCAACTCCATGACCTAAAGCATGTATTAAATCATATCCGTTTAGTTTGAAGTCGTTTTGTACCATTCTGCTAACTATTTTTAGGTTTACTCCCTCTTTCATTTCGTTTATGGCTTGTTTTTGATTTTTTAGTACCAATTCATAAACTGGTTTTATTTCTTCTGGCACATAACCTGCAAATATTGTTCTTGTCATATCTGAGCAATAGCCTTTGTATTTGCATCCCATGTCTATTGTAATTGGGTCGCCCGCTTCTATTTTTTTGTCACTTGGTATTGCATGTGGTTTTGACGAATTTTTTCCTGACGCAACTATTGTGCTAAATGCAACATCGTCTGCTCCATGGCCTATAAAGAATTCATCTATTTCCTTTGCAATTTGTTTTTCGGTTAATCCAATTTTTATGAAGCTTTTCAAATGTTCAAAACAGTCGTCTGTAATCTTACAAGCTTTTAGAATAAGGTCTATTTCTTCTGGATCTTTTATCATTCTTTGCTTTTCAATTATTCCTTCTGTTTCTTCCAAGCTATTTATCTTGTATCTATGCATAAAATCCTTGTATTTTGCATAAGTAACATATTCTTCTTCAAAGCCTACTTTTTCACAGAATAGGAAGAAATTCTCGTAGTCGTCTTTTGATAAATCTTTCATGTCGAAGACAACAATTTCATCATTTAATGTAAGTGTATTGTTTACATCTTCCACATATCTTCCATCTGTAATATAAATATTTTCCTTTGGAGTAATTAAGAATACTCCTTCAGCGTCAATTCCAGTTAAATACTTTACATTTATAGGATTTGAAATTATTATTCCTTGTAAATCTAGCATTTTTATTTTATCTCTTAACCAGCGAATATTATTATTCATAGATACCACCATTCTATTTTCATTTATTATATTATTTTCTATTAGTTTTACTACTTATTTGTTATTCTTATTGTTGCTATTCTTATATTTTGCAAATTTTTTCTTCCTTGTTTACGCAATTTAACAAGCTGTATGTTCCGTAATTGCTGTCATTTTTCTTATTAGAGCAAGTCTCAATTACAAGCTATATGTTCCAAGTGTGAATATGTTAAGCATTATTATTAAAAGTGTCGAGAATGGAACAAACATTGCAATCAGTGTTGCAATTACTATAAAAGGTCCAAAAGGTATGTATTCTCCTCCTGTTTTTCTCTTTGCTATTATTAGTGCTACTCCAATTATTGCTCCTAGCAAGAACGAAATTAGGGATATTATTATTGTTGTACGCCACCCGAAGAATAGTCCTAATGCTCCCATAAATTTAACATCGCCAAAACCCATTGCTTCTTTGCCTGCTATAAGGCTTCCTACCCAAGTTATAAATAGGAAAAGTCCTGCACCAACTACCATTCCAAGTAGCATATCGACCGCAATATTTATGTTTATAATTCCTTCTACAAATGTGTAAACAAGTCCAACTTCAAATATTGTTAAGTTTAATCTGTTCGGAATTATTTTAAATTTGTAATCTATTACTAGTGCAATTATTAGCATTGGTATCAGTAATAAGTCTGCGAGCGTTTTTATACTCATTCCATACATGAACAGAACTGCAACATAGAGTATTGCTGTAACCACCATATACAAATATCTTGGTTTCTCATTTTTTAGATATATTGTAAAAAATTCTCTTACAAAAACTTTTTTATAGTCTGGCATTCTTAGCGCACACCATGAAGAAAATTGTCCCACAGCAAGTCCTATTAGTCCAACCAGCAAATAGTATAATATATTAATATTATTTATATACATTTCATTACCTCTTCTTTTGTCTTTTTAATATTCAAATATTTTTTTCCTTGATTAAATCCTAAATAGATTTTTCTATTTCTCATTTAAGTTCCAAATATCTTAAATATTCTTTTATTTATCTTTCTAAGATTTTTAATTATTCTTCAAGTATTTTTTCAAAATTTTTCTTTCAAACATTCTGTTTATTTTTGTGACCCAAATATCATTTTCGTTTATTGGCTCTACTAGTATTGAATACATTCCGCTTCTGTTGGCTCCCCATACATCTGTCATAACTTGATCGCCTATAACAGCAATTTCTTCGCTGTCTTCAATTTTCAATATTGCTTTTGCCTTGTTGAATCCAAATTTTAATGGTTTCTTTGCAAAATACACATAAGGAATGTCTAGCAATTTTGACATTTTTTCAGCCTTCTTTTTGCTGTTCGTGTTTGATAAAATGCAAAATTTTATGTTTTTGCTCTTTGCTTCTTCTACCCACTTTTCTAAACCTTGAACAATGTTGTTCTTATGGTCAAGTAGCGTGTTGTCAATGTCTAGAAGCACTCCTTTTATATTATTTTTTAATAAAAAATCTATATTTATATCAATTACACTTTTAAAGTAGCTCTTAGGATAAAATTTCATTTTGACCTCCTAGTATTAGCTACTTTATATTATCAATAAGAGTGGTAAATGTCAAGATTATTTGCAGAATCTGTGCTTACCAATTGAATTACATGTGGTCTTGACCAAATCCATTTATTGGTTGCAGTGGCAGGATTAAAATAGTAAATGGCTCCATAGCATGGGTCCCAGCCGTTTAGAGCATCTCTTGCAGCATTATATGCTGTTTGGTTTGGTGTTAAATTTATCTGTCCATCTGAAACCGCCGTGAATGCACCAGGCTGATAAATTACACCTGCTATTGTATTTGGAAATGAACTGCTCTTTACTCTATTTAATATAACTGCAGCAACTGCTACTTGCCCTGCGTAAGGTTCTCCCCTTGCCTCACTATACACTGCTCTTGCAAGTAAATTTAAATCACTAGAATTGGTGCTATTACTTGAACTTGAGTTTCCACTAGAATTAAATATTCCCATTGCTTCCAATGTTTTTTTACCCGCTATTCCGTCAACAGTTAGTCCATTTTTTCTTTGAAAATATTTTACTGCAGAAAGTGTTTCAGAACCATAAATTCCATCTATACTTCCATTGTAATATCCCCATCTTTTTAATTTTGTTTGAATTTGTGTTACTTCTGATCCTCTTGAGCCATATTTTGATAAAGCAAATATGTCGTTATTGCTAAAGAATATGTTGTATACAATAAAAATAATGAATAGTACTGCTATTATTGCAATATGCTTTTTTTCTATTTTTCTTCTAATATTATTTTTTATTTTTAAAATTTTATCTTTGTTTTCTTTTTGCACAATTGATTCTTTTTTCTCTTTTTTCAATTCTATTTCTTTATTTTGAATTTTCAAAATCTTTTCTTTCCAATTTTTAAACATAGAAAAATTCACCTCTTAAAGTTATTATTCCTTTAATTGGTGAATTTATGCATTTAGAATATTCCCATTATGTTTCCGTCTTCGTCTATATCTATTTTTTCTGCAGATGGAATTCTTGGAAGTCCTGGCATTGTCATTATTTTTCCTGTTTTTACAACAATGAATTCGGCTCCTGTTTTTAGTTCTACATCGCTTACATGTATTGAAAAAGGTTCTTTGCATTCCAGATTCTTTGGATCATCTGAAAATGAATATTGTGTTTTTGCAATGCAGACTGGTAATTTTGAATATTCCGATTTTTCTATTTTCTTTATTTTTTCCATGGCTTCGTCTGTATATTCAACTTTTTCTGCACCATATATTTTTGCTGCAATCTTTTCAATTTTTTCTGTAAGAGTATCTTCATCTTCATAAGCATACTTGAAATTTTCTGTCCTTGATGCACATTTTACAATTTTTTCTGCTATTTCTACTGCTCCGATACTTCCTTTTTCATGACTTTCAACAAGACTCATCTCTACATCTTGATTTTTCAAGTTTTTTTTCAATTCTTCTATTTCTGCTTCAGTATCTGTATCAAATCTATTAATTGCAACGATTACATTCAACCCATAAACATTTTTTATATTTTCTATGTGTCTGTTTAAATTTCTAATTCCACTTTTTAAAGCTTCTATGTTTTCATTTTTTATATCTTCTTTTGGCTGGCCACCATGATATTTTAAGGCTCTTATTGTTGCAACAATAACAACTGCATCAGGCTTTAATCCTGCTTTTCTGCATTTTATGTCTAGGAATTTTTCTGCTCCTAAGTCAGAGCCAAAACCAGCTTCAGTTATTGTATAATCTGCTAATTTCATTGCTGTTTTTGTTGCTATAACACTATTGCAACCATGCGCTATATTTGCAAATGGTCCGCCATGAATTATAGCAGGAGTATGTTCAAGTGTTTGAACAAGATTTGGTTTTATCGCGTCTTTTAAAAGCACTGTTAATGCTCCTTCGGCATGCAAATCTTTTGCATAAATCGGTTCATCACTATTATTATATCCAACCGTAATGTTGCCAATTCTTCTTTTTAAATCTTGTAGATTTTCTGCTAAACATAGAATAGCCATTATTTCTGATGCAACCGATATGTCGAATCCATCTTCTCTTGGAACTATGTTCTTCTCTCCTGAAAGTCCAGTTTGAATTTTTCTAAGTTGTCTATCGTTTAAATCCACACATCTCTTCCAAGTAACTTTTTTGAATCCTAATTCATTTCCGAAGTATATGTGATTGTCTATCATCGCTGAAAGCAAGTCATTTGCTGATGTTATTGCATGAATGTCTCCTGTAAAGTGCAAATTTATATCTTCCATCGGTGCAACTTGAGCATGTCCTCCACCAGTTGCACCCCCTTTAATTCCAAAAACGGGTCCAAGAGATGGTTCTCTTAATGCAAGTATTGATTTTTCTCCAATTCTTTTCAAACCATCAGCTATTGCTATTGCCATGGTTGTTTTTCCTTCTCCTAATGGAGTTGGATTTATTGAGGTTACTAATATAAGTTTTCCATTTTCCTTATCTTTTAGTCTTTCAAGAAGAGCCTTATTATCAATCTTGGCTTTATATCTACCATAAATCTCTATCTCGTCTTCTTTTATTCCTATATTTTCTGCAATTTTATCTATTTTTTCTAATTCGGTATTTCTTGCAATTTCTATATCTTCCATCTTAGCGACCTCCTTTATAATATTAAGCAATCAAGCCTACAATAAATCCTATTAATGCTCCAACTAAAACTTGTGTTGGTGTATGTCCCAAAAGTTCTTCAAGCTTTTCATTTACCTGCAAAGTTGTAAGCCCTTTTGTATTTACAATTTCATTTAAAATATGAGCTTGCTTTCCGGCAGCACGTCTAACACCGCACGCGTCATACATTACAACAAATGCAAAGAAAAATGCTAATGCAAATATCGGTGAACTTATTCCTTCACTCTTCCCAATCATTGTTGCAACAACCACCACAACTCCTGAATGAGCACTTGGCATTCCTCCAGCACCCACTATTCTTTTAAAGTTGAATTGCTTTATTGTTACTAGGTCCCAAATTACTTTAAAAGCTTGTATGCAAAACCATAAAACAAATGGTACTATTAAAAATTTATATTGTGTATAAAAATTCATAATTCTCCTCTATTCATCCTTTGGAATAAAATCTTCCTCTGCCAAATCGTTTCCATTATTAATTAGTATTGTTATTTTCTTTTCAGCAGATTCCAAGAAGTCGTTGCATTTCTTAGATAATTTCATTCCTTCTTCAAATTTATTTACAGATTCATCTAAGCTTAAATTTCCTTTTTCAAGCTCATTTGCTATTGTTTCTAACTTTTGCATTGATTCTTCAAAATTCAAATTTTCTTCCATCTCTATATTCGCACAATTTTTATTGTGCATTCCTTTCTATTTAATTTTTGCTTGTTTTTCACCGTCTATCAGTCTTATTTTTACTTCATCATCTTTTTTCAAGTCTTCGACCGATTTTGCAATATTTCCATTTTGCGTTGTTACTATACTATATCCTCTAGATAATGTTTTTAATGGGCTTAATGAGTCAAGCCTTGCAACCTCTTTCACAAACTTTGTTCTTTCTTCTTTTAATTTTAAATTGATACTAGTTTGTAAAGATTTCACTTTCATATCAACTACTATAAGTTTTTCGTTTATCTTTTGAGTTGGATTCTTGAAAGCTGGTCTAGCCATACACTTTTCATACGAAAGCCTCATTACTTCTATTTTTTTCTTTAGAGCATTTTTGTATCTGTTGTTATACTGCTCTAGAGTATATTTTACATCAGAAATATTTGCGACTGCAAGTTCAGCTGCAGCAGATGGTGTTGGAGCCCTTAAGTCTGCCACAAAGTCGGATATTGAAAAGTCTGTTTCATGACCTACTGCTGAAATAATTGGAATCTCGGAATCATATATTGCTCTTGCAACAATCTCCTCGTTAAATGGCCAAAGGTCTTCCAAAGAACCTCCACCTCTTCCAATTATTAATACATCAGCAAGATGATTTTCATTCATAAATTTTATTCCATTAGCTATTTTTTCGGCTGCGCCAGGTCCTTGAACCGGAACCGGGTATAATCTAATATGCACATTTGGATTTCTTCTAGTACTTACGTTTATTATATCTCTTATAACCGCACCAGTATTTGAAGTAAGAACTCCTATGGTATTGGGCATGAATGGGATTTTCTTTTTATGCGCCTCGTCGAATAATCCTTCTTTTTCTAAGTCTGCCTTTAATTTTTCATAAGCTTCATATAGGCTTCCTAGTCCATCTTGCCTCATTGCCTTGGCATAAATTTGATATACTCCATCTCTTTCAAATACAGAAACTGATCCCAGAATCATTACTTTCATTCCATCTTTTGGAACAAAATTCAAATGCATTGCATAACTTTTAAACATTACACATTTGATTAAAGAATTTTCATCTTTTAGAGTAAAATACTTATGACCTGTATAGTGATCTTTGAAATTTGAAATTTCACCTTTTACCAAAACATTATTCAAGAATTCATCCCCATCAACCTTGTCTTTGATGTATTTATTTAAATCTGTTACAGATATAGGATTATATTCCATTTTTTGTTTCCTTTCTTTTGCAAAAATTTTCGCCCAAAAAGGGGCGTCCCTATTGGGCGAAATATTTATTCTACTACTTTTGCAAGTATTCCATTTACAAATGATGAAGATTGCTCTTCTCCATATTTCTTTGCAAGATTAACTGCTTCGTTAATAGCAATCTTGTATGGAATCTCTCCGTATTTTATTTCATATATAGCTAATTTTAATAAAGACAAATCTACTGTAGATATTCTATCTATAGTCCAGCCTGTTTTTAGATTTTTAGAGATAAGCTCTGTGATTTCCTCATCTTTTTCTTTTATTCCCTTTGCTATATCTTTTACATATTCTCTTACTTTACCATTTTCAACTTCTGTTGAATCTAAAAATAATTTAACTTGTGATTTACTATTTTGATGTTGCAATTCTTGGCTATAAATATAGCAGAAAGCAAGCTCTCTTTTTGACATTTCTTCCATTTATTTTCCCCTACTAACATTGTGTTTTATTAAGACGTAAGCCAAGTAAGAAACTTGCAAAAGCTTCTATCTTGGCATTTTATTTACAATCTATCTATAAAATTCTTTAATTTTTCTTTTACACTAGATTTATTATGTTGTATATAATTTCCTAAGTATAATCCAAAACAGATAAATACAATCCAAATTATAAGGTCATATAAGCGAGTACATAATATTATAATAGCAATTATTGCTCCTATTAAAGCTCCACCGTAAGTTCTTAGAAATTTCTTTAATTCTTCCATAATTTCTACACATTCCTTCCGTATTTATTTTAATAATATCTTAGTTTGCTTTATTTTCTTCCGGTTTTATCACATTTTTTACTCTTATATCAAGATTCTTTATATCAACATCTAAAGATTTTTTTATAGCATCTTTTACTTTTACTTGTATGTTATTGCTTAGTTCTTTTATAACAGCATTATTAGACACTTCAAGTGTAAGTATTATTGAAACATCATTATTAGAATCTAATATAATTTTAGATTGTTGGCTTTCAACTCCTTCAAAACTTGATACAACCGAATTTACCATGCTTGTTAATGTATCTTTTGTTATTAATAGCTTGCCATCTTCATTTTCAAGCAAAATTCCGTCTCTAAAGTTTTCTTCCTTTTCGTTAGATTCAAAAAATATTCCTTTTATAGCACCTAAAATTAGTACTACATTTATGCCTATTAAAACATTGCAAACCTTAGCATTACTTAGTGCATTAGTAACAATTACAAATACTGTTGTGCTATCTATCCAGCCAACTATTGTAAAAATTGAAAGTACTGAAAATATTAAGATTAATGTTGAGAATAGGAATAAAATTAATTTATCTAAAAACTTCATTTTTTCGTACCGTTCCTTCCTAATTATTGCCTCTATTATTAGTATAATTATTTATCTTCTTCTGTTGTTTCTGTTTCCTTTGGATCTGAGCTTTCAGTATTTACACCTTGAACGTGTACATTAACGGCAACAACTTTTAATCCAGTCATTCCTTCTACTGCTGTTTTTACTCTGTTTTGAATATCAAATGCTATATCAGGTATTCTTGAACCATATTCAACAATTATGTTTACGTCTATTTTTGTTTCTTTCTCTCCAACGTCAACTTTTATTCCTTTAGATAGATTTTTCTTTCCGCTTAGAACTTCTGATATTCCACCGGCAAATCCTCCTGCCATTGCAAATACTCCAGGAGCCTCTGAAACAGCTTTACCAGCTATAATAGCAACAACATCGTCTGCTATTTGTATATTACTTGTTTCTCCTTCTGAATTTTCAACTGTTATTTCACTTTCGTTTTCTTGTAGTTTTTCTTCTTTATCCATAATGATACCTCCGTTTAAATTATTTTAAATAGTTTAATTCTATTTAATTAGTATACATTTATAGTATATCAATTTATAACAAATTTTACAAGACTTTTTTCTAATTTCTAATAAAACTAGTCGCCTCATACAAATTACATTTAATTTTAACTTTATAAAATTAGGATTCTTTAATTAACAGCTACTTTTGTATAAAGTTATTTGCAAGTTCACTTGTGTTTTTGCATAAATTTCATATTTAGCTTTTCATTTGACATCACTTGTGTTTTACCTCTAAAAATGCTATAATTTAGTATAGTTTATTTAATTTTAGAGGTTAATTATGGTAAAGAAATTTTTAAATATCTTAGAATATAATAAAATTATAAATTTAATAGGAGCCTATTGTAACACCTTTATTGGCAGAAATTTGCTAAAAAATCTTCTTCCTAGCAATGACAAAGAAACAGTAAAGTCTATGTTAGAAGAGACTTTCGAAGCAACCACTTTGCTATATAGAAAAGGTGGTGTTCCAATTTCAGAAATAAATTCCGAAGCCGATGTTGAAGTAAAATACATTGAAAGTAATAATTTTCTGGGTTCAAAAGCATTGCTTGATATTGCAAATATATTAAAAACCTCAAGAGAACTTTCTTTGTATTTATATTCTGATGAATCTTTTGCTTTAGACGAATTTTCAAAGATGACAGATTTATTTTCATTACTTTACTCTAATGAAAATGTAGAAAAAAAGATTTTTTCATCTATTATAGATGAAGATACTATTGCTGACGACGCTTCCAAAACACTTTCTTCTTTAAGAAGAACTCGTAAAAACTTAGAGCAAGGCGTTAGAGAGAAATTATCTAACATGATTCACTCTTCTTCTTACTCAAAATATTTAATGGAGCCAATTGTTACGATTAGAAACGATAGATTCGTTGTTCCAGTAAAAGAAGAATATAAAGATAATATTAGCGGAGCCATCTTAGATGTTTCGGCAAGTGGTTCAACAGTTTACATAGAGCCAAGTTCTGTTTTTGAGCTAAATAACAAGATAAACAGAATCAAAGCTGATGAGGCAGTTGAAATTGAAAAAATTCTAAAAAATCTTTCTTTAATGTTATTCCCTATTGCCAGAAATATCCGCATTAACCTGAACACTATTGGGAAAATTGATTTGATATTTGCAAAGGCTCAATACTCAAAAAATATAAACGGTATTTGTCCTAAAATAAACGATGAAAAGCAAATATTTTTATATGGCGCAAGACACCCTCTTATAGACAAAAATGTTGTTGTACCAATAGATGTTTCTATCGGAAAAGACTATTCTGTATTACTTATAACAGGTCCTAACACAGGCGGAAAAACCGTTTGTTTAAAAACTGTTGGACTTTTCTGCCTTATGGCTTCATCAGGAATACTTATTCCTGCAAATGAAGGAAGTTCAATTCATGTTTTCGACAATGTTTTTGCAGATATTGGAGATGAACAAAGTATTCAAGAATCCTTAAGTACCTTCTCTGCACACATCTTAAACATAAAAGACATTCTAGACTTAGCAACTAGCGAGAGTTTAATTCTAGTTGACGAATTAGGTTCTGGAACTGATCCTTCAGAAGGTGCAGGCCTTGCAATTAGTATTTTAGAGAAATTCTATAAAAGGGGAGCCACAGTAATTTGTACTACCCACTACCCTGAACTAAAAAAATACGCTCTAACACATGATGGATTTGAAAACGCAAGCTCTGATTTTGATGTTGAAAATCTAAGACCAACTTATAAATTGTTACTTGGCATTCCCGGCAAGAGTAACGCATTTTCAATAAGTAAAAAACTTGGAATTTCTTCAGACATTTTAGACAGAGCCCAGTCATTCATAAAACAAGATGACCAAAACATTGAAACTCTTCTAAAAAATATTTATGATGATAAACTAGAAATAGAGAAAGAAAAAGAAAATATCAGAAAAAATTCTAACCAAATAGAATTACTTAGAAAATCGTTAGAAAGAGACAATAGTAAAAAAGAACAAGAAGCAAATAACATCATCTCAGACGCCAAAATTAAGGCTCGCAACATTTTGTTAGACGCTAAAGATGAGGCAAACGAAATAATTAAAGAATTAAATTCTATGACAGAAAAAGATAATCTTGCAAACGCAAACGAAGCTAGAAACAAGCTAAATTCTTCAATTAATAAATTATCACAATTAGAAAAACAAGACGCAAAAAAGAATTTGTCTACAGAAGAAATACAAATAGGAATGGAAGTTTTCTATACAAAATTCAACTCTAAGGCAACAGTTATTGAACTTCCAAACTCTTCAAACGAAGTAACCATTCAAGTTGGAAGTCTTACAATGAAAGCAAAAGTAAACGATTTATTAGCCTGCACTCAATCAGCTGGTTCAGCAAATTCATCTACTTCCTCATATTCTTTAGGTACTTTAAACTTGAAAAATTCAAAATGGAATAATAACAGTAGAAATAATTCAAATATGAGAAAAGGAAGTTCTGTTTCATTCTCAAACTCAAAAGCACAAAGTGTTTCATCTGAAATAAATGTTATAGGGTTAAATGTTGATGAAGCCATTCCTTTAGTAGACAAATATCTTGACGATTGCTACATGGCAAACTTAGAAAACGCAAGAATCGTTCATGGAAAAGGAACAGGAAAACTTCGTGACGGAATTCATAGATTCTTGAAGAAAAATCCAAGAGTAAAATCCTTCAGAATGGGAACTTATGGCGAAGGCGAAATGGGCGTAACAGTTGTAACTTTAAAGTAACTGTATGTAGTTTTCATTAATAAATATAATGGATTTAGAAAAAATAATGAAGTATTTTAACCTGCTTCATTATTTTTATTTTATCTTTTTATTATTCTTCTTTCACCTATTTACACCTATGTTTCATTATTCGAATATCTACCATTCATCTTTCTTCATATTATCTTTTTTTGTACTTTTTTTCGGATTATCTTTCTTCGCCGATATCTCTCTTTTTTATGTTATTATGAATATTCGCCTTTAAAAATTCTTTTTTTAATTCTTCTGCCTGCTTTTCTTTCAGTTCTTTTTCATACCTTTTTTCAAACTCCTTTGCAAATCCAAATGAAAGCCATCTGACATCTCTTTCATTTGCAAAAAACACATAGTCAGTATCTATTACAACTAATTGTCCTCTTTCCAAAGGGCTTCCATTATTTTTTCCAATTAGCCCAGCAGATTCTGGTTCAACAAAAATCTCTTCTCCATTCAAGGTCGGCACATTTCTACTTAAAAGTCTACCAACATTTTCAATAGTAGCATCTGTCCAAATAATGCCTGCGTCTCTAAGCTCTTTCCACACTTCATACACATCTTCTTTGCTTACACTCCTTTGAATATCTGTATCAACCCTTTGTGTTATTTCTACACAAGCAAGAAAATCTCCATTCTCATCTTTAAATGATTTACGGACTATTGGTTGTAATATTCTCCTGTGATTTGGAATTTTAAACTCGCCTCTTGGAGCTCCAACTTTAAGAATCTTATTGCCAATTTTATAGATATTGCTAAAATCTCCTGTTCCAACTGCAATTCTCTCTATATCAGAATAATCTTTTTCCTCACTTTCTAATGTTTCTGCAGTCATAATCTCAAGAGTCTTCACATAATCCTCTATTCTAGGATCATCAGATACTTCTTGAAGCATAACTCTAGCAATTCCATTCGCATGGCTTTTCAAAACATCGTTCAATTTCATATTCAGCTCTGGATTTCTTCCCTTTATATATCCTAAAAAGTCAATAATCGTTTCTGGATATTTTTGCTCCAATATAAAATCAATATTATCAGAAAAAACTTTATCTCCATTTGTTCTGGTTAGTATCCAAGCATAAAAATCTCTTAAATCTCCGAGATTTTTCTTTTCTTTCCAAAGCAGATACAATCTTTCTAAAGTTTTCAAACACAACACTGCAATCCGGATAATACATATTTATTACATTTGCAAAAGAAATAACATCATCCTTTTCTATAACCTTTGTAAGAATCCAATCAAAATTTTCACAAATAATTTGTTCAGCTGAAGCATCACTTTCAAGAATTTCCTGTTCTATGATGTATTGTTCATCATCCATATTCTGATTAGCTGGAAGCCTCAAGTTTTGCTGTTTCATAAATTTCAACGTATTTTCCAATTTAAAATATGTATGTATTATTGAGGATACATCTGAATATTGTTCAATATCCTCTAAAATTTTTTCTCTTAAACTCATGAAATTTTCTCCTTACTTTTTACGAGTATTATAACATAAAACATTAAAAAAATATAATTTTTTGTGATTTTAAATTTTTATGTTTCCATTTACATGTTTCGACAGACTTTTTCATTCCTTATGTATTATAATTATGTCATCTTCCTGTAAAGGAGGTGATACACTTGAATAAAAAGAGACACAAGAGACAAGATGGCTCAAAGAAATATCTTAAAGTATTACATATTATTTTTATAACTTTTAAATACGCTTTTAAGATTTTAAAAGAGCTGAAGGCTATTATTGATTTATTCAATAAATAGCAAAAAATCAGGTATGCTAGAACATACCTGATTTTTTTGGTAATCTTTGATTACCCATCTTCTCGTAAATTTAGTTTACTTGAATAAAAAGAATTCATTTATTATTATACTATATTTAATAAAATTTGCAATATATTTTTCAAATTTTATTCAATAATCGTTCGACAAAATTTGCATCACTTACGAGTTTAAGTCTTCTTTTATGTTATTAATTTTTTACTTTTACACTCTATTCTTTGTAAATCATTAAAATTACTTTTCAAATGTTGCATTTTCTATTCCAACTATATCTTGTATTTCTTCTAATATTTCTGGTGTTACGAATAGTCCTCCTGCTGGAGCTTTTTTTTCTCCGTTTATTATCTCTATTTGAGTGTTGTTTCTATCCCCATTGAAGAATTTTAATGCTCCTCTAAGTCTATCTTTTTTTGCTTCATCTAGATTAGTTATGTTTATGTTTAGCTTTTTTCTTGGAATTTGAACTGTTTGTTTTACTCCATTTACACCATTTTTGCCTGTTCCGTTTTGCTTTACACCATTAACAGTAGATGCTTTTGGATTATTTGCTACATCTTCTAAGTTTTTTATTGTTCTTGCAATTATGCTTGGTGCTTCGTCTTCTCTTATGCTTAAACGTCCTTCTACAAGTACTATATTCTCATCTATTAATTCGTTTGAACATTGATTATAGCAGTTTTCGAATACGATTACATCTACACTTCCATACAAATCTTCTATTGTAACGAATGCCATTAGCTTGTTGTTTTTTGTGTATTTTTTCTTTATTCCAGTTATTATTCCAGCATATTTTATAAATTGTCCATCTTTTAATTGTTGTACTCTTCCAGCTAATTTTTCTGGTGACACCTCTTCTTCGTTTTCAGTTCCAGCTAATTCGCTTGCGTCTCTCATTTGAAGTGTGTTTACATCTGCAAATTTTTCTATTAGTTCTCTATATTTTTCAAGTGGATGTCCAGATACATAGATTCCGAGCATCTCTTTTTCCATTGATAATAATTCTTGATCTGAATATTCTTTTAAAGTTGTATATTTGTATTTTAACTTTTCCATATCGTCTTTGCTTGAGTCTGTTTGTGGCATTGCCATATCAAACATCGAAACTTGACCTTGTATGTTCTTTTTTGATGCTCCAGAAATTGTATCTATTATGTCTTCAAATGAAGCCATTAGTGTGCTTCTTGTTTCTGCAAAGTTATCAAATGCTCCTGCTTTTATTAAACTCTCTATACATTTTTTATTTACGGCTTCGCCTTCCATTCTTTCGCAGAAGTCTGTAAAACTTATGTATTCTCCATTCTTTTCTCTATTTGCAACAATCGTGTCTACTGCAGCAAGTCCAACATTTTTAATACTTCCTAATCCGAATCTTATTTTACCATCATCTACTGTAAATTTCGTATAACTCCTATTAATGTCTGGCTTTAAAATTTCTATGTTCATTCTCTTACATTCATCGATGTACTCTGGAATTTTATCTAAATTTCCTAAAAAACTGTTTAACATTGCAGCCATAAATTCTGTTGGATAATATGCTTTTAAATAAGCTGTTCTGTATGATACTACTGCATAGCACGCAGCGTGTGATTTATTGAAAGCATATTTTGCAAATTCAGACATCTCATCAAATATCTTGTTGGCAGATTTTTCGTCTATTCCATTTCTTACACAGCCTGGTACTATTATGTTCCCATTTTCGTCTACTTGGCCATGTATAAATATTTCTCTTTCTTTTGCCATTACTTCTAGCTTTTTCTTACCCATGGCACGACGAACCAAATCTGCACGTCCTAGCGAATATCCAGCTAAGTCCCTAACTATCTGCATAACCTGTTCTTGGTAAACCATACAGCCATAAGTTACTTTTAATATTGGCTTTAGGCTGTCATGTGTGTATACAGCATGGTCTGGGTCTTTCTTGTTCGATATATACCTTGGAATTTGGTCCATTGGTCCAGGACGGTACAATGAAACTCCGGCAATTAAATCTTCCAAACAATCTGGCTTAAGTTCCTTCATGAAGTTTGTCATTCCCTGACTCTCAAATTGGAATATTCCCATCGTGTTTCCGTCTTGCCATAATTTAAATACCTTTGGATCATTCATTTCTTGGTCGAATTTTACATCTATCCCTCTATTTTTCTTAACCAGATTTATAGTATCTTGTATAACTGTTAAAGTTCTAAGTCCTAAAAAGTCCATCTTTAATAGACCTAATTCTTCAAGAGTTGTCATTATGTATTGTGTTGAAATCATTCCATCTCTTACATATAGTGGAACATAGGTTACAACTGGGTCTTTTGTAATAACTATACCACAGGCATGTGTAGAAGCCTGTCTTGGCATTCCTTCCAATGCCATTGCAATATCCAGTAACTTCTTTGTTTCCGGATTATTTTCATACTCATCTTTAAATTCCTTGTTTTGCTCCAGTGCCTTTTTTATTGTTATGTGTAGCTCATTTGGAACCATTTTTGCTAGCTTATCGGCTGTCGCATAAGGAACATCTAAAACTCTTCCTACATCTCTTATAACCATTCTGGCAGACATAGTTCCAAATGTAATAATCTGTGAAACATGGTCTGGACCGTACTTTCTAGAAACATAGTCTATTACCTCTTGTCTTCTTTCATAACAGAAGTCAACGTCAAAATCAGGCATACTTATTCTCTCTGGATTTAAAAATCTTTCGAAAAGCAAAGCATATTTCATTGGATCTATATCTGTAATTTCTATCGCATACGCAACAATAGAACCAGCTCCAGAACCTCTTCCTGGTCCAACGGGTATTCCTTGAGTTTTAGCATAATGTATGTAATCCCATACAATCAAGAAATAGTCAACGTAGCCCATTTTCTTGATTACACCTAGCTCGTAATTTTTTCTATCTATAATTTCTTGTGAAGGATTGTCTCCGTATCTATTTTTTATTCCATCATTACATAGCTTTTCTAAATAATCATAGTGTGTAGCAAATTCTTCTGGCACATCATAATTTGGAAGTATTGTGTGTCCAAACTCGAAAGTTACATTACACTTATCTGCAATCTTCACGGTATTCTCTATTGCTTCAGGCACACCAGAGAAAAAGTCTGCCATCTCTTCTGGCGACTTGATATATAGCTCGTCTGTTTCAAACTTCATTCTATCTTCGTCGGTAATCTTTTTGCCAGTCTGAATACAAAGTAAAATCTCGTGGTTGTAAGCATCTTCTCTTCTTAAATAGTGCGAATCATTTGTTGCAACAAGCTCTATGTTCAACTTTCTTGAAAGTTCAATCAGCTTCTGATTTACTAATACCTGCTCTTTAATTCCATTGTTTTGTATTTCCAAATAATAATCTTCTCCAAATACATTCTTAAACCAAGTAGCAACTCTCTCAGCTTCTTCCATATCTCCTTTTAGAATCGCCTGAGAAACCTCTCCAGCCAAACAAGCACTACAACAAACCAATCCTTCATGGTACTTTTCTAGCACTTCTTTATCAATTCTTGGCTTGTAATAGAATCCTTCCGTAAATCCTATAGAAACAAGTTTTGTAAGGTTTTTGTAGCCTTCATTATCTTTAGCTAGCAAGATTAAATGGTTATATCTTGCATCAATATTAGGGTCTTTATCTGCTCTTCCTCTTGGGGCAACATACACCTCGCAACCAATTATAGGTTTAATTCCATTTGCCAAACATGCCTTATAAAAATCGATTGCGCCAAACATAACGCCATGGTCTGTAATAGCCATAGCCTTCATTCCAAGCTCTTTCGCTCTAACTGGTAAATCTTTAATTCTGTTTGCTCCATCTAGTAAACTAAACTCACTATGCACGTGTAAATGTACAAAATCTGGCATTGTTTTTCCCCCATTAATATAATTAATTTTTTCTACATTTATTTCCAATAAATAATTTGTATTAGATAATTTTTATTATTAAAATTTATATTACTGAAATTATGTTTTTTGAAAATGTAATCGTCTTTCAAAAGCTGTAATTCTTATTATAACTGGCCCCATTCTATCATTGTTTTGCTATTTTTTCAATATTATGGTATAATATAGGTATAAAAATTTTTTTGAAAGGGGCTTTTGCCATGACTCGCAAATATGCTACAACTTACTCGGAGACTTTTGTATCTCCCTTCGAACGCGAAACTCCTGAAGCCGCAAAACGCGACATCGACGACATCAACGAAAACTTCGCTGGCTGGACAGTGGATAAAGCTTTTGTTGAAAAGGTTTACCACTGGGGTTGCACGACTCCCTTCTATCGTGCAGTTGTTAAGCACCACAAGAACTAGTTTTTGTAATGTCAAACCCAAAGTACCAGTAGATACAATTAAGTCAACTGGTACTTTGGGTTTTATTTTTTATTCCACTTCTTCCACCATTTACTTTTGGTTTTATTAGCTATTCCACTTCTTCTACCATCTGTGGCATATTTTTTCCTTGAACTGTTGGTATTGCAACAATTTTGAATTTTGATGTTTTGTCTCCAAATTTTATTTCCACAATATCCCCAACTTTTACTTCATAACTTGGTTTCACAACTCTTCCATTTACAGAAATTCTACCACCATCGGCAGCTTCATTTGCAACAGTTCTTCTTTTTATTATTCTTGAAACTTTTAAAAATTTGTCTAATCTCATGTTTTGCATCCCCTTCTTTGAATTTTATTTCATCTCTATTAGTTTGTTTAGGTATAAGCTATATATCGCCATTTTGTCGACTTTTCTTTTTAAGGATTGTTCCAATGCAACCTTATAAAGTTCTAGTTGTTTCTTGTATTTTTCTACAAGTGTAAACTCCTGTCCTTCTGGTACATAATCAGTCTTGTAGTCTATCAAAACAAGTTCATCGTTCTTATTTATAAAATATAAGTCGATTACACCTTGAACCAATATTTTTTCATCTGTTTCTTTACTTATGTTTTCGTAAATTGCACTTGCTTTTACATTTATGTAAAAAGGATGTTCTTTTTGTATTTCTTTTGCCTCTTTTAATTCTTGCCATAACTCAGATTTCGTATATTCTAATAGCTTAGATTTATTGATGTTCTCCGCTTCTAGTCCCGTAATTATTTCCTTTGTTTCTAAAGCTAGAAGCATTTCATCAATTTTCTGTAAATCATATTCTTGTTTTTCGTCCATCTTTTGAACACATAAATGCATTAGAGTTCCTTTTTCGGCATTTGAAATCTTGGTTCTAGCTTCTTCATTAAGGAATTTAGGCTTTGCAGTAATACTTGTACTAACCTTGCCTTCTTTTTCTTCATCACTATTTGGTATTTCTTCAAAGGCTTGATTAATCTTCAATTTTGTTTTTTCTTCTTCATTCCATAAATCCTGTTCCTTAATTTTCGTAACAGATGTTTTGGTTGGAATTTGTTCCAGGCCCTCAAATTTATATTTCCAAGATAGTATTTGTTTTATTTTGTGTTCTTCTCTTGATTCAATCTTTGTTTTTCTTGCAATTGCATCAATCTTGCTTACTATCTTTTCTTCTTCGATTTCTTCCTGCGTTATTTCTTTCATTAGAGTTTTCTTCTTAATTATATCCATAGAGAAGTTTTCCTTTGTTTTCCTTGCTCCTTCTTTCACATATATTAGCTCGAACCAATCCAAATATGTTTTATACTTCTCAATAATGTATGAATCAATTTTTTCTTCTCTATATCCCTCTAGCAATTTTTGTTTTCTAGATATACTCTTATTGGCGTCTTTTTGCCTTCCAACTATTATAAGTTTTTCCTTTGGTCTTGTAAGTGCAACATACAGAACTCTCATTTCTTCAGAAACCGCTTCGTTCCTTGCTTTTATTGCTAAGGCTTTCTTTGCAAGTGTTTTGTATTCAATATGTTTTTCAGAATTTATATATTGAGGACCAAATCCTAAGTCTTGATCAATCAGGATTTTTTCATTTAAATCTCTAAAATTAAATTGCTTTCCTGTTCCTGCAAGTATAACAACTGGGAACTCTAGTCCCTTACTCTTATGAATAGTCATTATTCTAACAACATCTTCGTTTTCGCCAATTATTTTTGCAGATTTTAAGTCTTCACTGTTGAAGTTTATTTTATCTATGAAATTGATGAAGTTATATAATCCTTTGAAGCTTGCTGATTCATATTGCTTTGCTCTTTCAAACAGCATCTTTAAATTTGAAATTCTTAAATTTCCATTTGGCATCAAGCTTACATAGTCCATGTAGCCTGTTTTGTTGTAAATGTTCCAAATCCATTCATCAAGAGCCATGTATTGTTCATCTTTTCTAAGTTCGTCTAATAAATTTAAGAATTGATTGATTTTATTCTTTAGTTTTTCGTTATCTAACTTTTTTATTTCTATTTCATTCTTGTTTTCTTTTAGTTCTTCTGATTCCTCATTTTTATTTTCATTTATTAAGTTCTCTTCTGCTTCTTCCACAGATAATTCCTTGCTTGCCCTTGTTAATGCTTGATAAAAGTTTCCTCTCTGGTTATACATTTTGATTTCTATTAATTCATTGTCTGTAAAGTTTCCTATTGGAGAACGCATAACAGTTACAAGTGGAATGTCTTGCATAGGATTGTTTATAATTCTAAGAAGAGACATAATTGTATCAATTTCTACAGATTGCAAATATTCTCCTGAACTGTCGCTATATACAGGAATTCCAAGCTCAGAAATTTCTTTTTCGTACACACTTGCAACTCCACTAACGCTTCTTAAAAGTATTGCAATATCCCTGTATTTTATAAGTCTTTCACACTTTTGCTTTTTGTCGAAAACCATATACTTGCTTTCTATTAAAGTCTTTATTTTATTTGCAACAAATCTTGCCTCTAGAACAACATCTTCAACTCTCTCATTTTGAGTATCTTCTTCCTCGCTATCTTTCCAGGTTTCCTCTTCTTCTGCTAAATCAATTATATTGATTTCTGTTTTAAAATTCTGCCCTTCAACTGGCTCATAAGAGGCTCCTAAGTTCAGGTATTCATCTTCATTGTAATCTATGTCGCCTAGTGATTTACTCATTATATTTTTGAATACTAAATTTGTAAAATCCAGTATGCTCTGCCTGCTTCTAAAGTTCTTGAACAGCTGAATTTTTCTATCTTCTCCATCTACCGGCTCTAGTTTATATGTATTGTATTTGTCTAAGAATAGCTGTGGACGTGCCTGTCTAAACTTGTATATACTCTGCTTAACATCTCCAACCATAAATACATTTTTACCATTAGAAACACTGGTTAGAATATACTCCTGTGCCAGGTTGCTGTCCTGATACTCGTCAATTGCAATCTCTTCAAATTTTTCCATGTATCTTTTTGCAATTTCTGTCTTTTGAGGATTTCCATGCTCATCTTTCTTTACTAGAAGATTCAAAGCTAGATGTTCCATATCGTTGAAGTCCATTAAATTCTTCTCACGTTTTTTCTTATAGAATCTTTCCGAAAACTCAATTATTAGATTCTTCAATTTTGTAAGAATTTCATGCATAAAATTAAGGTCATTTATTGCATCTTCTGAAGAACATTCCATAAGTTCCTTAACTTCTTTTATATTGTCTTTCACTTCATCTCTTACTTCTTTTGCCTCATCTTTTAGGTCATTTACCACCTTTTTATCTACCGGCCAATTCTTGGTATTTAGCATTTGTACAGATACCTGAGCCTTGTCCCAGTCAGATAAATTCTCCTGTATTACCGAATACTGGATAATATCATCACTTATCACATTTGCAAACTTATCAAGCTCTTGATAAAGGTCCATCTTTTTCTTCATATTTTTCAGTGAATTTATTCCGTCCTCAAGAATTTGATTAACTCTTTTTGTGATAATTTCTCCCCATACAGTTTTAGAAAAATTCTCTGTTTCAACATTCAACATCTCTACACTTTGCTCAAGCCAATCTTCTGGAAAAGGAGCTGATTGAATATAAGAATAAATTCTTAAAATCAGGTCTTTCAATTCTTCATCTTTATTATAACTCGTGTATGTATCAATAAGGCTTATAAAATCCTTATCATCTGAAATATATTTTTCTTCAAAAATATCATCAAGAGTTTCCTGCTTCAAAAGCAAAACTTCAGTACTATCGGCAATTCTGGTATTAGCCGAAACATCCAGTTCATAAAAATTATTTTTTATAACGTCCAAACAGAAAGAGTCTATCGTGCAGATGCTAGCCTTGTTAAGAAGAATAATTTGCCTTTGCAGATTTGTATCGTCAGGGTTCAGTTCAATCTTTTTGTAAATAGCATCTAAAATTCTTTCCCTCATTTCGGCAGCAGCAGCATTTGTAAATGTTACGACCAAAATTTTATCTATATCAACTTTATCATCAATAATCTTTTTTATAATACGTTCAACCAAAACCGCAGTTTTACCACTTCCGTGCGGCAGCAGCAACTAGAATATTAGATCCTTTTTTATCTATTGCCGACTGTTGTTCGTCAGTCCATTTCACACTTGCCATAATCTTTTCGTATAATCAATCTTGCAATACATAGCTGTTCAATTGATTAATTCCTTTCCTATAAACTCTTGCATAAGTATATATTAAATTTGGCAAAATAGCAATGAAAAAAAGGTACAAATTTTCCCCGGAACCAAATTAGACTGGTACATTTTTTCCCCGTCCCAGAATTGTGCCGAATTGTACCAATTAGATTTTTTAAGAATATTTTTTGTTTTTTTGTTAATACTATTAATAAATTTTGAAAGGACTGAAATTTTTATGGAAGAAAATTTTAATAATGGAAAAGATGAAAATGTTAATCTAACTATTCTGAACGAAATTAATAAGGCTGCTAAGATGGGAATGGATTCTATTTCTTTTGTTTTGAAAAAAGTTGGTGACGAAAATATGAAAGAAAATCTAACTTTTCAATATTCCGAATATGGAAAAATTGTTGATAGAGTAAACACAGAATTTGATAAATACGGAGAAATTCCTGACGCGGCACCCGTTTCAGATAAGATGATGGCATGGATGGGTACTCAAATGAACACTATGACAGATAAAAGCAATTCTAAGATTGCTGAATTAATGATTCAAGGTGGAGACATGGGAATTATAAAATGTCAAAAACTTTTGAATCATAATCAAAAAGCAGATGAGCCCGTAAAAAATATATTAAATGATTTTGTAACCTTACAAAAAAACGATATAGAACAAATGAAAAAGTTTCTTTAATTTTTCCCCGTTTTGTTTTTACAATTATAGCCACGGTATAACCCGTGGCTATAGTTGTGTTTTATTATTTTTTCTTATTAATAATTGTTAGTGTGTCGGGCAATTTTGAATGGCTGTATAATATTTTTCTTGATGTTTTCTTATTATACTTTCTAATAGTATAAAATCAAATCTAAGTGATTTTTTGTTATTTTATACTACTTTCACAAGCATAATTGGAGCGCCCACCTTTTACAGTGAACGCTCCAATCATTGGGCAGTACATCTTTCTTTTTTACCTTTTCAAGTTGTAGTCCCTGTTGTATTTTTCGATTTTGCCTTTTTCTCCAGTTGCGTCGAAAATGGCAGGTTCGCCAGCGTTGTTCTCAACCTCGCACAGCTCGTCTTCACCATAGTATTTCCATACCGGGACAATGTTGTAGAGCTTGCCTTTGCCGTCCGAACCGTCTCCTACAAAAGTTTCATTTTCTTCCAAGAAAAAACGGGTATACCCCTTTTCATCTTTGTAGAAGATGTCGTACTCTTGCATAGTGCAGGTGGAAAACTTCCCCAGGAGATCTTTTATCATCTTGGGATATTCCGAAAGATCAATTCCTCTTTTCTTGAGAATAGCATCAGCTTCTTCTTTTTCCAGAGGACGATCTACTGTTGCTAGAAAGATATTTTCTTTCTTGAATGAAGTTCCAATTGGATTTTTCACCATTTTTTATACCCCCAGTAAACTCGGTGTATCATTGCCTATGTTATTAAAATTCATAATAGCTGCCCATCTACAATGAAAGATAATAACGCCTACATATATACTGTAGCAGATGGCTACCTGCAATATAGTATCATAGTTTTATGTAAATGTCAATTATTGCCTTTGTCTGATAAAAAAAATAAAGACACTAACCGTTATAGTTAATCTCTTCATTTTGGTGCCTCGAACGGGAATCGCCGAGCCGCGTCAGGAAAATAGTCCACCGGACTATTTTCTAATCCTCCTTTTCGATTCCCTTCTGATTTCCAAAAAAAGAAAAGAAACTAACTGTTAAAGTTAATCTCCTTACTTTGGTGCCTCGAACGGGAATCGAACCAGTGACACAGGGATTTTCAGTCCCTTGCTCTACCAACTGAGCTATCGAGGCATTGCTTTTATATAAAAAAATGGCGACCTGGAACGGGCTCGAACCGTCGACCTCTAGCGTGACAGGCTAGCGTTCTAACCAACTGAACTACCAGGCCGTAAATAAAAAAATTTAGAATACTCTAAATTTCCTTATAAAGAATGGTGGTCGCTATAGGGCTCGAACCTATGACCCCCTGCTTGTAAGGCAGATGCTCTCCCAGCTGAGCTAAGCGACCATTTCTTTCGACTTTCTTAGTATACTAGAATTTATTTGTTTTGTCAATACTTATTTTAATTTTTTTTATTTTTTTTGCATTTTTTTGTTTAGCATTCTTTGGAAGCCTTGATTTTCCTAGCTTTGTGTCATTCTTTATCTTACATTTTCATGTTTTTCATTTTATACTTTTATATTTTTTATTCATTAGCCTATTTGTGTTTTTATTGTTCAAAAGTACCTGCAAAAAGTAAGATAAATTTTCTGTTAAAAATATGATATTTGCTTGACTTACTTTTTCTGTAATGTTATTCTTATTGTGTATAAAATATTATTTTAAGGAGGATTTTTTATGTTAAAAAACAAAACAAAAAAAGTTATTGCATTAGTAACTTTATTACTTATTTTAATTGTTCCAACGGTTTCTAATGCTTTTTCTTTTACTCAAGCATCTTCGTCATCAAGTTATATGACGTCTATTCTTAATAAAAGATATACTGGAATTAATCAGTATAAGAGTTTTTTACAGGATTTGTTTCTTTTCAACAAGGGAATTAATACATCTTCTGATGTAAATACTGTAAAAATACAAATATTAGATAAAATTGCAAAATTGCAATCTAAGTATAATGATTCTGCTGCAATTTCTAATATTTCAAGTAAAATTGCCAATACGGTAATTAATGATTCTTCATCAAGTTCTTCTACCTTGATTTCAAGCATCACTACTCTTATTTCTTCATTGTCTAACAGGCTTAACATATCAATAGAAAGTTTAACTCCGGATGTGGTAGTTGACGATATGTATGCTACAACTGCAGGAAAACTTTGTGGAGATAAATATAATGTTCAATTATCTGGTAAGATTTATTATGCTAATACCGATAGTAACGGAAAGCCTACATCTAATAAATGGGTTGTTTTGGTTCATGGTTTCCAAATGAATGGACAAGCAATGGCTGATGCTGTTGGGCAAATGTATCTAGACCAAGGTATTAATGTTTTAGCACCGGATTTGAGAGGTTTTGGAAATAGCAAGGGCAGCGTTGGAATGGGTTACTTAGAAAGCTTAGACATTTGGGATTGGCTAACTTATTTAAATAACCAATATTCAACAAAGTGTAATGAAGTATTTGTTCACGGCGTTTCTTTAGGTGGTGCCACAACAGTGTTCTTATCTGGATTAGAAGTTGATGGAAAAACATTATCTGATAAACACGTTATTGGTTTAATAGAAGATTGCGGTTACACTTCTATGACTGGTATAGTTTCTGACATGTTAGACCAATATTCTGATAATGCGTTAGTTGAAAAAATCTTGGGCATATTTGGAAAAGCTAGTTTAAAGGATGTTGTTGATGAAGCAACTATAAAGAAACTTATAATGGAAAAAGTCGATGTAGGCTTGACTGCTAAAAATTATGATACTTTGTCAAATAACCTAAATAGTTTAGCTAAGTGTACACTTCCTTTAATGATTGTTCATGGAACTAAAGATACAACTGTTCCATACAAAAATAGCACCGAAATATACAATGCTGCAATGCAAAACTCTAATATCCCTTATGTACAAAGATTTTCTGCAGAAGGTGAAAATCACGCATTTATAGTATTGGGATCTCAAGAAAAAGCTTATACATCTTATGTTAAGAACTTTATTGTTCAATCTGAGCAAATTGCTTCTGGTAAAAAAGTAGATAAAGAATCAGCTTTTAAACCTGCTGCTCAAGAAGAAAAAACATCTGCTATTACTCAATTAGTAAAAGCTTTGAAATTAATAAAGAACATGATTAAAAAATAAGGAGGATAATAATTATGAATTCAAATATTACAAAGTTTATATTTACACTAGTTATTCTTTCTTTGTTATTCCTTTCATTTGCACCATGTAAAGTAAATGCTGCAACACAACAAGACAAAGATGAACTAATAAGTTTGTTAAATGAATTTGAGAATGACTTAGGTAATTTAAAGCAATTAAAAGTTATTGTTGATAATATTTACAATGAATTGAATTCTTCTACTACTGTTGACCAAACCTTGAAAGATACACTAAATGCTGAGGTTGACAAATTGAATACTGTTGAGGGAATGAATCCTCTTGTATTAAATGTATTGGAAATTGAAATTAAGTCACAAATTTCAGAAGCAGATAGCACAAATATTGGAGATTTAAAAGAAGAAATATCTGTTATAAAGGAATGGGTTGATTCTAAAGTTCCTACTGATAACACACCTTCCAAAGACAATAATGATACTAATAAACCAAGTAATGTTATAGATAATACAGTTGTTGGAGATAAAACTCTACCTCAAACAGGTGGGGCCGTTATAACAGTAATTTCTTTATTCGCTGTTATAGCTTTTGCAGTATTTTGTATAATAAAATATAAGCAATACAAGTCATTTTAAAAAACTCATAACAAATAATACAATAAAAATGAGATTTAAGTTAATATTTAACCTAAATCTCATTTTTTATTATTTACTTACATATTTTTATCTACATTTTTTCTTAAAACTATATAACTTGCTACAATTAAAGCAAGAGTCATAATACATATTACTCCAATTACCTTTATCATGTGTTCTTGCGTAAATAGGAAGTAATCTTCTGCTTCTACTTGTATTAGTGGATTAATTGTTTGTACAAGATGAGTTAGCGAGTTTAAGTCTACGCTTGTTCCCAATCCTTCAACAGTCCATCTACATAGTATAAAATTTGAAATAAAATCTGTTATTCCCTCTAGCTTAAATAGCATACCTGAAAACAATAATTGTGGTACTAATAGTAGTGGGCACATTGACATTGCTAAGTTTGAATTTTTTACGAGTGTGGATATAAATAGTCCTAGCGTTGCAGCGGATAATATTGATAAGAAACATATTATCTGCATATCCCAAAATGGATTAATTAATATGCTTGTTTCAGCTTGCCCTGACATTTTTTGAAATATAAATACTAAACAAGTTGCCTGTAAAAAAGCAAGTATTCCTTGTACAATAATTTTAGAGAAGAGATACGCAGATAACTTCAAATCAGCCATGTGTTCTTTTTGAAGTATAACTTTTTCTTTGCAAATCTCTTGAATTGCATTCAATAATCCTAGCCATATTGAGCTACATCCTAAAGAAAACAGTATAGCTTTTGTATCATCATAGCCTTTATACAGCTGGTCTGTTGTGACAAGGGATAGCAGCATTGCAATTAAAGGCGCCTGTGCAAATAGCAACATCATTTGCTGTATATCATTTGATATAAGTTTTATGTACCTTGCTATTAAAATGCTCAATTGTTTAAAGAAAGATTTTTTCTTATTTATAACTTTATTTGTGCTGGGTTTAGCTTCAATTTCCGTCATGTTTTGTGCATATACTGAATTGTCAAATTTCGTTTTCCATGCGTCTACATCTTCATTAATTATATTATAAATATCAACAAAGTCAGTCACATTAAAAAATTCTAGTGCATCATTCGGTGAGCCAAAAAAGCATAGTTTTCCACCTTCTCCGAAAAAGGCAATTTTATCACACAAATGTAAATTTAATGTATTGTGAGTAACCAATATTATTGTTTTCCCCATTTCAGACATTGTTTTTAGAGTTTTCATTATGCTTCTTTCAGTTCCAGGATCTAGTCCACTGGTAGGTTCATCTAAGAAAAATAAGCTTGGGTCAGCTATTAGCTCTACTGCTATACTTGCTCTTTTTCTTTGCCCTCCACTTAATTGCCTTATATACGAATTTTCGAAATCGCTCAAACCGTACAATGTTTAAAACTTCTTTAATTCTTTCCATTCTTTCTTTTTTATTAGTATTATCAGGCATTCTCAATTTAGCTGAATAATTTAACATATCATGAAGTGTTAAGTTAGAATATACAATATCATCTTGTGGAACATACCCTATGTTATATTTTAGGCTCTCATAATTTTCGTATAAATTTTCTCCATTTATTAAAACTGTTCCCGATGTAGGCCTATTAACTCCACTTATACATTTTAAAAAGGTAGACTTGCCTGCTCCTGATCCTCCAACGAAAGCTACAAATTCGGATGGCTTTATTTGCATATTTACGTGTGATGATATTTCCTTAACTTTAAATTTAATTCTTACCTTTTTTACTATATCAATAGCATCGAGTCTGACCCCTCTCGCCTTTATTTGATAGTAAACCTTATTATCTGAAACAATCATTTTGGAATTTCCAATTATAATCACATCTAAATCAATAAGGTCAGCTTTTTCCATCTGTGGAACTGAATACCCATTTACATATGTTTCATTCACACTGTAATCATTGTAAATATTCATTCTGTTTCCACTTTTATTTATTGTGGCATGCCTTTTAGCTACACCTTTTGGCGGAAGCACTATATCGCATTCTCCACTGCTTCCAAGAGTATTAGCGCCCTGGTGAAGAGTATATTTTTTCCATTCATCCATTCCATTTCCAATAGACAATAAAAATACTACACCTTTTATTTCTGGGTGTTCCTGATTAATAAATTTTAAAAAATTTCCTCCTGTTAAATATGAATCCTCTAATAATTTATTATTATTACCAAACATTTGAGAAGTGTTACTTGTGTTTATAACTTTTATTCCAAATTCATTAACTTCTAAATAACCCTGTTCAGAATCCAGTGCTTTAGAATTTATTTTTATATCGTTATTTTCTCCACTTCCAAATGTAATCAAATTCTTATCCATTTTTGAAATGTTTATAGTACTTATGCCGATTATCGTCCAAAATACTTAAAAAATAATTATCTTCTTTCCCTGCTTTTATATTAAAATGATCAAAGCTTTCATATTCCCTTTCACTTGTCCCCATTATTTTCTCCTTCTTTAGTTAATATTTATTTTACTGGTGCGAACAATGAGAGTCGAACTCATACGCCGTAAGGCACACGCTTCTGAGATGTGCCTGTCTACCAATCCCAGCATGCTCAAATTTAAGCAAAAATATAGAATAAACAATCTTATTATATCTCTATTTTTCCTTCAAATACTGTTTCTGCAGTTCCTGTCATATATACATGATTATTTTCTTTATTCCATTCTATATATAGTTCTCCACCTAATAGATGTACTTTTACCTTATTTAATGTTTTGTTGTTTAGAATGCAAGCAACTACAGATGCAGATGCTCCGGTTCCACACGCCATGGTTTCTCCCGAACCTCTCTCCCATACTCTCATATTTATGTTTTCTTTGTCTATTATTTCTACAAATTCAATGTTTGACTTATTTGGAAACGATTTTGCAGATTCAAATATACTTCCAAATTTTTTTACATCAAATTTTTCTACATTTTCTATAAATGTTATTGCATGAGGATTTCCCATTGATACGCATGTGAATATAAAGCTTTTGTTATATGCTTCCAATTTCAAATTTTTTATGACTGATGTTGGCGTTATGCCTTCTGCTTTCATTTTTTCATCAATATATACTGGTATTTTTTCCGCTTCTAATATAGGTGCTCCCATGTCTACTTTTACAGTTTTTACTTTGCTATTTTCAACATTTAATTCTAGTTCTTTTATTCCAGCTAGTGTTTCTATTTTTAGTTTTGTTTTTTCTGTTAGTCCTTTGTCATACACAAATTTTGCGACGCATCTTATTCCATTTCCGCACATTTCTGCTTGGCTTCCATCTGCATTGTATATTTCCATTTTGAAATCTGCAATTTTACTATTTTTAATTAATATTAATCCATCTGAGCCTATTCCAAAATGTCTATCGCTTACTATCTTTGAGATTTTTTCTGGATTTTTTAGTTCTTTTTTTGTGCAATCTATATATACGTAATCGTTTCCGATTCCCTGCATTTTCGTAAATTCTAACATATTTATTCTCCTAGTTTATTTTTCGTAATCTTCTGATTTTCTTTAAATTTTGGTGCGAACAATGAGATTTGAACTCATACGCCATAAGGCACACGCTTCTGAGACGTGCCTGTCTACCAGTTCCAGCATGCTCGCATTTTGAATTACTTTAATAAATATTGTGATTGCTTTTTTTATACTCTAACCTCTATAATAATTTATCCCATGTTTTCTAATCGTTTATTAATATAATAAAAAGCATAATTAGATAATTCCAATATCTTTTTATGCTTTCATTATATCATTAATTTAATTTGCTATCAATTAATTTTGTGATTTTTTTTATTGATTTCTTAAAACACTCGTCTAGTAATCTATTTATATTAGGCTTACCTTTTTCAAATGTTTTCATTTTTATCTTACAACAAAATTTAACTCATATAGGTATGGTTTATGTTTTAGTACATTCCACCCATGTCTGCAGCGCCATCGTTATGGTCTCCACAACCACAAGCTTTTGGTTCTTTCTTGTCTGTTACTATGCTTTCTGTTGTTAATATCATAGAAGCTACTGATGCAGCGTTTTGAAGTGCACTTCTTGAAACCTTTGTAGGGTCTACAATTCCGGCTTTCTTCATGTCTACATATTCTTCTTTTCCAGCATCGAATCCAACACCTGCTGGTGAAGCTTTTACTTTTTCTAGAATAACTGCTGGCTCAAGTCCTGCATTTATTGCAATTTGTCTTACTGGTTCTTGAAGAGCTCTTGTAACTATTTTACCACCTAATTTTTCTTCTTGTGGTAGGCTTTCTACAAATTTTTCTACTTCTGGTAAAATGTTTATAAATGCTGTTCCACCACCTGCAACTATACCTTCTTCAACTGCTGCTCTTGTTGCTGATAAAGCGTCTTCAATTCTTAATTTCTTGTCTTTCATTTCAACTTCTGTTGCAGCTCCAACACCAATTACAGCAACACCTCCAGCAAGTTTTGCTAAACGTTCTTGTAATTGTTCTTTTTCATAAGAGCTCTTTTCTTCTTCTATTTGGGCTCTTAATTGTGCAACTCTTTCTGCTATTGCGTTCTTGTCTCCGCTTCCGTCAACTATTATTGTGCGCTCTTTGTCAGCTTTTATTTGTTTTGCTCTACCTAATTGAGCAACTGTTGTGTCTTTTAATTCTAGTCCTAAATCTGATGTTATAACTTCTCCACCTGTTAATGTTGCAATGTCTTGTAACATAGCTTTTCTCTTGTCTCCATATCCAGGAGCTTTAACAGCTAAAACATTTATTACACCTCTTAATTTGTTTAAGATTAATGTTGACAATGCTTCTTGCTCTATATCATCACAGATTATTACTAGTTTTCCAGATTGTTGCATTAATGTTTCTAGTAATGGTAATATTTCTTGAATATTGCTTATTTTCTTATCTGTAATTAATATATATGGGTTATCTACAACTGCCTCCATTTTTTCTGTATCTGTTACCATGTATGGAGAAACATATCCTTTGTCGAATTCCATTCCTTCTACTATGTTAAGCTCTGTATTTGATGTTTTAGATTCTTCTATTGTTATAACACCATCTTTTGTAACTTTTTCCATAGCTTCTGAAATTAATTCACCAATTTCTCTATCATTTGCAGATATACTTGCAACTCTTGCTATATCTTCTTTTCCAGCAACTTTTGAGCTTACTTTTTTAAGTTCTTCTACAGCTTTGTCAACTGTTTTAGAAATACCTCTTTTTATTGCCATTGGATCTCCACCGGCAGCTACATTTTTAACACCTTCTTTAATCATGCTTTGTGCTAAAACTGTTGCTGTTGTAGTACCATCACCTGCAACATCATTTGTTTTTGTAGATACTTCTTTAACAAGTCTTGCTCCCATGTTTTCAAATGGGTCATCTAATTCAATTTCTTTAGCTATTGTAACACCATCGTTTGTAATAAGTGGTGCACCAAATTTTTTATCTAATACAACATTTCTTCCTTTTGGTCCAAGTGTTACCTTAACTGTATCTGCTAATTTATTTACACCATCTAATAAAGATTTTCTTGCATCTTCTCCAAATTTAATTTCTTTTGACATTTTAAATTCCTCCTCAAAATCAATTTAATTTCTCTTTTCGCCCATTGGGGACGCCCTCTTTTGGGCGAGAAAAACTTTTAAAAAATATACTTCGCCCAAGAAAGGGCGTCCCTATTGGGCGAAGATTCTTCTCTGCTGGGCAATTATTCTGCTATTGCTAGAATATCGTTTTGTTTTACAATTATGTAGTCTTCACCTTCATATTTTATTTCGGTTCCTGCATATTTTGTTATAACAACTTTATCTCCTGCTTTTACATACATTTTTATTTCTTTTCCATCTACATTTCCGCCAGGTCCTACTGCAATTACTTCTGCAATTTGTGGTTTTTCCTTGCTTCCTTCTGAAAGAATTATTCCACTTTTAGTAGTTTCTTCAGCCTTTGTCATTTTTAATACAACTCTGTCTGCTAATGGTTTTAACATATTAAATTACCTCCTTGTTTTATTACCAAAGTTTATAATAAATTTTAGTAATTCCTAGTCTTATAGAATTCTAATCACATTAGTAATTTCTAATAAAGTTTAATCTTACAAATCAATTTTTATTAGCTAATATGCTATCAGCATTTTGCTAATGTTCTTAGCACTCTTTCTTAACGACTGCTAATAATTTATACCTTTTATTAGCAAATGTCAATAGAGATTGCTAATTTTCACAAAACTTTCACATTCTTTAAAGTTAATAACTAGATTCTACTTTTTCCAAGTAAAATCTAGTTTTTTATTAGCTAATTTTCATATATATCACATAAAAAACTATTGTATTTTATGCTACTTCTCTTAATAATATTCTTTGCCTTGTTTTCTTTTTCAGAAAATTCAAATACAAGTTCAACCAATATCCTTTCTTAAAGATATTTTACATCTTGGTCTTTTTTTATTAAAACTCGTATGAGCTGTCTAAATACTTTTACATCTTTTGCTTTTTTGCAGAAAATATTAAGCCAACAAATAAAGGTTGTGGTCTATCTGGTCTAGATTTGAATTCAGGGTGGAATTGTCCTGCAATAAAGAATGGGTGCAATTTTTTATCAAGCTCCACAATTTCAACCAAATTTCCATCTGGAGATGTTCCAGAAATTTTTAATCCTTTTTTTTCCATTGCTTCTCTGTACTTATTGTTGTACTCAAATCTATGTCTGTGTCTTTCTGATATTTCTTTCTTACCATATAATTCACTTGCTAGACTTCCGTCTTTTATTACACAAGGATAAGCTCCTAATCTCATGGTTCCACCTTTTTTATTTACATTTTTCTGAGTTTCCATTATGTGTATAACAGGATTCTTGCAATCAGGTTCAAACTCTTCTGAATTTACGTCCTCTAGTTTTAGTACATCTCTTGCAAATTCTACAACAGCCATCTGCATTCCCAAACAAATTCCTAAGAATGGAATTTTATTTTCTCTTGCATATTTTATAGCTGTAATTTTTCCCTCGATTCCTCTATTTCCAAATCCTCCAGGAACTATAATTCCATCAAATTTTTCTAATTTTTCCTTCACATTTTCTTCATTTATTGTCTCAGAGTCCACAAGCTTTACTTTTACTCCAACGTTGTTAGCATATCCAGCATGTTTAATACTTTCTATAACAGACAAATACGAATCTTCTAATTTTATGTATTTTCCAACAATAGCAATGTAGACTTTTTTCTTATCATCTTTAAATTGATCATCTACCTCTTTAAAGTTCTCTATCATTTTCTCCCATTTTTCATTCTTAGGAAGATTATTTTCTAATTGCAAATGTTTACAAACTTCTACTGCCAAGCCTTCTTTTTCAAGCATTAGAGGAACTTCATATAAATTACTTGCTGTCATATTAGCTATTACATTTTGCGGTCTAACATTACAGAATAATGCAATTTTTTCTCTTATCGATTTTGTAATCGGAATCTCTGTTCTGCACACTAATATATCTGGTTTTATTCCAAGTGATTGAAGCTCTTTTACTGAGTGTTGTGTCGGCTTAGATTTTAATTCTTTTGAACCTGATATGTATGGCAATAAAGTTACATGAATATATAAAACATTTTCCGGATCATTTTCTAATCCAACCTGTCTAATTGCTTCCAGAAAAGGTAAGCTTTCAATGTCTCCAACAGTTCCACCTATTTCTGTAATAACAATATCCACACCAGATTTTCCTAAAGAATATACTTTATCTTTAATTGCATTTGTTATATGTGGAATTACCTGAACAGTTTTTCCCAAGTAATCTCCTCTTCTTTCTTTCTCTATTACTTCACTATATATTCTTCCTGTTGTTATACTAGAATTCTTTGTTAAAGACTCATCTGTAAATCTCTCATAATGTCCCAAATCCAAGTCGGTCTCGGCTCCATCATCTGTAACAAAAACCTCTCCATGCTCATAAGGGCTCATCGTACCTGGATCTATATTTATATAAGGATCAAACTTTTGATTTGCAACCTTATATCCTCTATTTTTAAGAAGCCTTCCTAGCGATGCCGCTGTAATTCCCTTTCCAAGCCCTGATACAACTCCTCCTGTAACAAAAATATATTTAGTTTCCATTTATAAAATCCTCCTCTTATTATATTTTAATTAATTTTAGTATTTTGAATCATTATTATATTTTTATTATTAAGCAAATCATTAACCTTTCAAAATTTGTTCATGTATAAAATTAAGTGCAAACAAATTATGCAAAAATTGTTTTAAAAACAAAAATAGACTAAATTTACACCGAAAAAAAGGTGTTTTTTTTTAGTCTACTTTTTGTATACAAACTTTATTATTGTTATTAAATTAATATTGCCATGCAAAACTATCCAATATACTGTCTAATGTATTTTCTAGCTCTGCATCATCCTTTGTATTGAATGTATATCCTGTAAGATATGCAAGTTTTCCATCCTTATAAATATAGTAATAATAATCTATTTCTTCTGGATCACTATCATATTGCATTTTTGCTTTTACTGTTTGGTAACCATTCTTTGAAGTTACAACATTAATATCATATTGTTCTGGTTGGATACTTTCTTTGATATAAGCTTCTACAACAGTCTTTACCTCATCAATAGATGCAAAGTTATCTGTTGTTGAATCAATTGTATTTTCTCCATCAGCATTTGCATGATCATAGTTAACATTTATTATTGCAGGTTGTGCAGAATAGTCTATTGTATTTGTTTCTTGATTTTCATAGCTTGGTACAGAATTTATATATCTGTAATATGACCATCCCTCTTCAGCACTGTATTCATTATATACATTCCAATTACTTGGGATTTCAAATTTTATATCACTATTTTGTATAAGATTTGTTCCTGTTCCTCCTGTGAATATAGCAACAATAGCAAAAATTATAACAAGAATTCCAATTGTAATACCAACAATTTTTCCTGTAGAAGTCTTTTTCTTTATTGAGCTCTCTTCAGATTCTTGATAGAAGTATTTTCCCTTATATTTCTTTATAATTCCATAGCTTGTTAATTCTTTAAAATAAATATTCTTATTTTTGTCTTCAACCTCTGCAAATACCTCTTCTTTAGTCATTAAATTTTCTTGAGATTTTGCATTATATTTTTCAAATATTGGTTTTATAACCTTTATTGCACTTTCCTTAATTTTGATTTGTTCTTCAGTATTTGAAACAGTCAAATTTATATCTTCAACATTATTTGCTAATTGCTTTTTTATTGAACTTGTTACAACGCTTGCTCCAAGTACAGTAAATATAACTGTAATTAAATAATCTTTTATTATTGCAGTGGAAAAATCACTAAATGAATATAAATTCTTAATAGACTGTAGTGTTACTGGCAGACCTTCTTTTGCAAGTAACCATGCAGGTATTATTATCAATGTTGTTACTGATACAATTATTATTGCAAGTATCATTATTATTACGGGTAGTTTTTTGTCTATTTTTCCTTTGCATAGTTTATAACCATAAAATTCTCCAGCTGCTATAAGTACAGCCAATAATGATAGCATCATGTTTCCATATACATACGCTAGCACCCAAGGAATAGTGGCAATAAATCCACCAATTGTAGCTCCTATTATTCCAGTTAAATAGTTTCCCTGTTTCTTTGTTTCGTTTTCCATTTTTTCTCGTCCTTCCTTTTACTTTTACTTCATCATTTTACCACACTAAAAATAAAAATACTAGACAAATTTTGATTTTTTATAAAATTATTTTACTGCTTTTTAATCTTCGGTTTTGCAATTAATGATGCCAAGTATCCAAAGAATACTGCTGCAGCTATTCCTCCTGCATTCGCCTTTACGCCTCCAATAAAGGCTCCTACTAATCCATTTTCTTTAACCGCTTCTAACGCTCCTTTTGATAAGTTTGCTCCAAATCCTGTTAAAGGTACTGTTGCTCCTGCTCCTGCAAAATCAATTAAATATTTGTAGATTCCTAATCCTCCTAAAATTGCTCCAACTGTAACGAATATAACTAATATTTTAGCCGGAGTAAGTTTAGTTTTATCTAATAAAATTTGACCTATTATACATATTGCTCCTCCGGTTACGAAACATCTGAGCATTTGAAGCCAGTCTATACTCTGTATAAATTCCATAAAAAATTCCTCTTTAATGTGTTTTCCACATTCTTTCTTTTAATTTTCCTTTACCTCTATAGATATAGCATGTGCTATTCCTGGTATGCTTTCTCCTTGTTGCATACTGGTTGAATTCATTAGTGCACCTGTTGCCATCAACAATAATCTTTTTATTTTCTTTTCTTGTAATTGCTTGAAAAAGTATCCAGAAAATACTGTTGCGATGCAGGCACATCCGCTTCCTCCGGAGTGGGTATCTTGCTTTTCTTTATCAAACATTAATACTCCACAGTCGTTGTAATTTGCATTTATGTTATATCCTTTGCTTTGGGCCATTTCTCCTAATATTTCTTTTCCTATATAACCTAAATCTCCTGTTATTATTGCATCATAGTAACTTGGTTTTCTTCCTGTATCTTGAAAGTGTGTTATTAATGTGTCTAGTGCCGCTGGTGCCATTGCCGCTCCCATGTTATTTGCATCTTTTATTCCCATGTCTATAATTTTTCCTGGTGTGATGTTTGTAATTACTGGGCCATCTCCTGAATCAGATAATACTACTGCCCCTGCTCCTGTTACAGTCCATTGAGCTGTTGGTGGTCTTTGAGTTCCTAATTCTAGTGGAAATCTGAATTGCTTTTCTGCACTACAGAAGTGGCTAGATGTCGCACATAGCACGTTTTTTGCTGCTTTTCCTTCTATAAATACAGCTCCTAAACACATACTTTCCACAAATGTTGAACATGCTCCAAATACTCCAAAGTAAGGAATGTTTGAATCTCTAAGTCCAAAATCACTTGAAATACACTGATTTAATAGGTCTCCTGCAAAGCAATAATCTATATCGGTTGCTCCCAAATTTGCCTTTGCTATTGCTAGATTTGTTGTTTCTTTTATTATCTTGCTTTCAGCCTTTTCCCAAGATTTTTCTCCCCAGAATTCATCTTCCAAACATTTATCAAAATACTTTGCCATTGGGCCATCGGCTTCTTTTGGCCCAACAATAGATGCTGTTTGAACTATTGTTGGCGGATTATCAAAACTTATAGTTTGTTTTCCGACTCTTTTCATAAAATTCATCCTTTCTTTTTTAGATTAAAATCTTTCTAATTATGCTTTAAATTTTTTCATAATTTTATTTCTACAGATTACACTCATTTAATTAAATTTTGTTAATCTCAATATGAAACTTTCTTATTTCATCATTTTCTTATGCAAATAATGTTGCAATAATTCCCACTATTACAGAAGCAGAAATACCAAATACAAGTACTGGTCCTGCAACAGTAAACATTTTTCCTCCAACACCCATAACATAACCTTCAGATTTATACTCTATGGCTGGAGATACTATTGAATTTGCAAATCCCGTAATTGGTACTAATGAACCTGCTCCAGCAAATTTTCCAATTCTGTTAAACACATTTAAAGCTGTTAGAATAGCTGAAATTGCAATTAATGAAATAGAAACTACTGTTGATGCTATTGTGTTATCCATTCCCTTATACAAACAAAAATCTAAAATTAATTGTCCAATAGAACAAATCAACCCACCAACCCAAAAGGCATTAAAACAATCTTTTAATATTGGGGAATTTGGCGACTTTTTATCAACATAATCATTATATTCTTTCGATGTATTAATCTTTTCCATACAAACTCCCTCCTTTTATTTTCTGTCTCTATCTAATAAAAATGTTATATCCAAATCCACATAATACTCCGTTATTTTGCTTCCATTTATTTTTGCTTTTTGATTTAATATTGTCACTCCTGATAAATAATCTATTGTTTTTGAAGCCTCTGCAATCGTTCTAACTATTGCGTCTTTCCATGAGACAGTTGAGGTTCCTGTTATCATCAAATGTTTTTCCATTTGAATCTCCTTTCTTATTTCTTTTATAAATAACTTTTAATCTTTTTTTATCTTTACCTTTTTTTATAGAATTATGCAAATTTTGAAAAAAAATAAATCATATCTTGTCATTTACAAAATATGATTTACTTTTCTATAATTTTATGAAGTTTTATTTTATATTTCTATAAATTATTCTGCTTTTGGAGCTTCTGTAGCAGGTGCTTCTGCTGCTGGTTCTTCAGCTGGAGCAACTGTTTCTTCAACTGCAGGAACTTCTTCTGCTGTTGCTTTTACATCTATATATTTAGATTCAATTTTAGCACCAACATTTTCCTTTGTCTTAGCAGCCTTTCCTACTCTATCTCTTAAGTAGTATAATTTAGCTCTTCTTGCTTTACCAACTCTTACTACTTCTACTTTCTCTACTAATGGTGAATGAATTAAGAATGTTTTCTCAACTCCTACTCCATAAGCGATTCTTCTAACTGTGAATGTAGCGTTAACTCCGCCACCTTGCTTCTTTATAATTATTCCTTCGAATACTTGGATTCTTTCTCTGTTTCCTTCCTTAATTCTTTGATGTACTCTTACAGTATCACCAACTTTAAGGTCTGGAATCTTATTTTTCAATTGTTCATGTTCTATTGATTTTATAATATCCATCGATATTCTCCTTTCTTTAATTTTCTAAATTTAATCAATTTCATTCATGATTTTTTTAGCCTTTTCAATATCTTCTTTTGAAAGAAGATCTGGCCTTTTTTTATAGGTATTTACTAAAGAACTTTCATTTCTCCATTTTTCTATGTTCTGGTGGTTTCCAGATTGTAACACTTCTGGAACTTTTCTTCCTAAGAATTCTTCTGGTCTTGTATACTGATTATATTCCAAATATCCTTGTGAGAAAGATTCTTCTTTTGTAGAGTCCTTTGAAAGAACTCCGTCTACATATCTGCTAACTGCGTCTATTAGCACCATTGCTGGTAGCTCTCCACCTGTTAGTACATAATCTCCAATAGATATTTCTTCATCAACAATTTCATCTAGAACTCTTTGATCTATTCCCTCGTAGTGTCCACATAGAAGAATTAAATTACTCTCTTTAGCTAAACTCTGGACTTTTCTCTGGTCTAATTTTTTTCCTTGAGGTGATAGAAAAATTACTTTTGAATTTTCTGTTTTTACTGATTCATAAGCATCATACACAACATCTGGTCTTACTACCATTCCTGCACCACCACCATAAGGTGTATCATCTACTTTTTTGTGCTTGTCTTTTGAAAAATCTCTTATATTAACTAAATTAATATTTATAAGATTTTGTTTTGAAGCTCTTTCAATAATACTATGTTTAAGTGGTTCAAACATTTCTGGAAATAATGTTAGTACATCAAATCTCATTTTTCCTCTCCTACTAATTTCATTATAAAAGTCCTTCGATAATATGAACTATTATTTTTCCTTCTTCTAAGTCAACTTGCTTTATTACATCTTTTATTGCTGGAAGTAAAATTTCTTTTCCCTCCTCATTCTTTACAGAGTAAATATCGCTACTTCCTCTGTTGAAGATGTCATTTACTTTTCCAAGCAAATTTCCTTCGTCGGTATATACATCTAATCCAATCAAGTCTGCTATAAAGTATGTTCCTTCTGGAAGTTTTCTTGCATCTTTTCTATCTATTTTAAGATAGCAACCTTTAAATTTTTGTGCATCTTCCGGGTTTTCAATTCCTTTTAGCTTTAGAATTACCATGTTTTTGCTATATTTTACATGTTCAATTTCGTATAAAATAAGCTCTTTTTTCTTTTCAACATAAACAGTTTTAAGTTCTTCAAATCTTTCTAAATCATCTGTAAAAGGATTAACTTTAACTTCCCCTTTTATTCCAAATGTATTTACTATTTGACCAACTTCTAAATATTTTTGCATTCAATAACCTCTTAATTATTCTTCAAATATAATTCCAACTTTTTTGTTTTCTTTAGATGTAATAGCTTTCATAACAGTTCTTATTGCTTTTGCAACTCTTCCTTGTTTACCAATAACCTTGCCCATGTCTTCCTTTGCAACTTTTACTTTAAGTAAAACTCCTCTTTCATCGTCAACTCTGGTAACTTGAACTTGATCTTTCTGGTCAACTAAATTTTCGAGTATTGTTTTTAAAATTTCTTCCATAGCTTTGCCTTTCTGCACTAAAATTATTGTGCTTTTTCAATTAAAGCTTTAACTGTGTCTGTTGGTTTTGCACCATTTTTTATCCATGTAGCAACCTTCTCTTTGTCAAGTTTGATTGTAGCTGGATTTGTCATTGGATCATAAGTTCCAATTTGCTCTACTATTCTTCCATCTCTTGGTGATCTAGAATCTGCAACAACAATGTGATAGAATGGAGCTTTTTTAGCACCTGCTCTTTGTAATCTGATTTTTACCATTTTTAATTCACCTCCAAAAAATTTTATAGAATTTATATTAATTTTTTCCATGAAGTTTCAAGAGATTTTTCTCTTTATCTAGGAAAAATATTAAAAACACTTTTATTTCATTGAATTTTGTAATTTTTTCAACTCTTCTGGGTCCATATTTTTCATCTGTCCCATCATCTTTTTAATAGACTTTCTATCTTTCATTTGTTTCATCATTTTTTGAGTCATTTCAAATGATTTCATGAATCTATTAATTTCTGCAACTGTTGTTCCACTGCCTTTAGCAATTCTTAGTCTTCTTTGTCCATTAAGTAGTTTTGGATTTCTTCTTTCTTTATCTGTCATTGAACATATAATTGCTTCGATTTTTGTAAATTCCTTATCATCAACTTTCAAATCTTTTATTTCTGCCATTCCTGGTACCATCTTCAATAAAGATGAGAAAGAACCCATTTTCTTAACTTGCCTTAACTGTGCTAGATAATCATTTAAGTCGAACTCTTTTTTGTTAAGTTGATTTGCAAGCTTTTCAGCTTCTTCTTGGCTAAAAGATTCTTCCGCCTTTTCTATTATTGATAGCACATCTCCCATTCCAAGAATTCTTGATGCCATTCTATCTGGGTGGAATACTTCAAGTTCACTTAATTTTTCACCAGTTCCTATAAATTTAATAGGCTTGCCTGTTGTTTTCTTTACAGATAGTGCAGCACCACCACGAGTGTCGCCATCTAATTTTGTAAGAATGACTCCATCAATTCCTAGTGCATCATTAAAGCCTTGTGCAACATTTACTGCTTCCTGTCCTGTCATACTATCTACTACAAGAAGTATTTCGTGTGGATGAACTTTAGCTTTTACATTCTTAAGTTCATTCATAAGATCTTCGTCTATTTGAAGACGTCCTGCTGTATCTAATATGATTACATCATTCATCTTTGAATAAGCAACATCTATTGCTTGTTTTGCAATGTAAACAACATCTTTTGTTGATTCATTTGCAAATACTGGTATGTTAAGTTGACTTCCTACTACTTGTAACTGCTTAATAGCAGCTGGCCTATAAACATCACATGCAACTAATAAAGGTTTTTTTCCTTCTTTTCTAAGAAGATTTGCAAGCTTTCCTGCGGTTGTAGTTTTTCCTGAACCTTGTAATCCGACAAGCATTATAATTGTTGGTGGATTTGGACTAAAGTTAATTCTGCTTTCCGTTCCTCCTAGCAATTCTATAAGCTCATCTTTTACGATTTTTACAACCTGTTGTCCTGGAGTTAAAGATTTTAATACATCTTGGCCAAGGGCTTTTTCTTGTATGCTTGCTGTAAACTCTTTTACAATTTTATAGTTTACATCTGCATCTAACAATGCAAGTTTTACTTCTCTAAGCATTTCCTTTAAATCTGATTCTGTAATTCTTGTTTTTCCTCTTAATTTCTTTGTAAATTCTTGCAATTTAGAAGATAGTCCTTCAAAAGCCATATTATGTATCCTCCCTTAATTTATCTTTTAGTTATATTTGCCTTTAGCAACAATATAATTATGCATTTAAACTTGTTAATTCTTTTCTAACACTATTCAAAATTTTCTCTACTTTTTTATCTGATGAAGTATCTGTAATTTTGCTTAATTCAGAAAGAATATTTTGAATTTGTTTTTCTTGGTTTATTGTTTTCTTCATAATGCCCAGCTTTTGTTCATATTCCAAAAGCTTATTTTCCCCTTTCTTAACAATATCGTTTACCGCTTGCCTTGTTATATTGTTATTTTCTGCAATTTCTGTTAAAGACAAGTCCTCATTTGCATAGTCATTCAAAATAGAATACTGCTTTTTTGTTAAAAGCTTGCCATATATTTCGCATAACATACCAATTTGAACTTTCTTCTCCATACACCTTTATCCTCTCATAACATTAATTATAATACATTTATAATTTTTGTAATTTCGTTTAATTTGTAATGCTATTATACTTTACAACATTTTTGCGTATTTGTCAAGGGTTTTAAGTGATTTTGGCTTGCAATTTTTTTATTTAAATGCAAAAAAACAAACCACGGTTTTCCCGTGGTTATATCTTTATTATTGGATTCCGTATTTGCTCTTGAACTTAGCAGCTCTACCGCCAGTTGTTTCTCTCTTTAAGTTACCTGTCCAGAATGGATGGCATTTTGAGCAAACATCAACTTTAAGGTCCTTCTTTGTAGAACCTACTTTTATAACGTTACCACATGCACATGTGATTGTTGTTTCTGCATAATTTGGATGTATTCCTTCTTTCATTGCTTTCACCTCTTCTTTATTTTATAAAAACTGCTAAACACTATGATAACATAAATTTGTAATCATTTCAAGTGTTAATTAACTTTTTTTACTATTTTTTTATTTTTGTTGATTTTCATTTCTTTCTTCTAAATATTGTGCTGAACTCTCTAGCTCCTGTTTTAATGTAATTCTTTTTACTAGTTTGTTCATTATATTAAATAAGCATGCAATTATTAAAATAGCCATCAACAACTTTTTCCATATTTTTGACATATTTTAATTTTCCACCAGATGTTTCTGGCACTCTCCTTCTTTAAAACTACATATTTATTATACTTTTAAAAGATTAATTTGTCAACCATTTTCGAGGTAAGGTTTAAAGATGCGCTTTTTCTTTTTCATATTTTATTATTTTTTGTGCATAATATTCTTAGTAATGTTTTTTAGCATTGTTATCTTATTTACTCAATTTTTGTATTCATTATTTCAAATTTTCATATTAATAAATAATCTGTTACATATAAAATAAAAACAGAAAGGATTTTATTTATGGATTCTAATTCTAAGAAAAAAAATGGTTTTATTTATATTATAATCATTATTGTAATAATAATTATTGCTGTTGGCATATTTTTTGTTGTAAAAGCAAATAATTCTAACAACGGCAATACTCAAAACAATAACGATTCTGCTAATGTTTCAAGGCTTGCTACTTCTTCTAATGATGAGTCTAATAGTGATGAAAATAATTCTGTTAGTAATCACTCTGTAGATGATGTAAATAATAGAATTGAAAATGTTCTTTCAAATCCAAATATAAAAGGAGCCTCTTCTAGTGAAGAGGAGCTCGCATCGTATTCTACTAATTTAGGTTCTAGTACCGAAAACAGATTAACGAATATTCGTATTACTTGTGGTAAGTTGAATGAAACAATTGTGGAAAATGGTGAAACTTTTTCTTTTTGTGATAAAACAGGTCCTTCCACTGCAGAGGAAGGCTACAAAGAGGCTACTGTTTTTCAAAATGGCAAGAAGATTCAGGCTTTAGGCGGAGGAAATTGTCAAATTAGTAGCACTCTTTATAATGCTGTTCTTGATGTTTCAGATTTAAAGGTTGTTGAGCGTCATGAGCATGGCAAGAAGGTTTCTTATGTTCCAGACGGCAAAGATGCCGCAGTTGCTTATGGATCTATTGATTTCAAGTTTACCAATAACACTGGCAGTAGAATAAAATTGTATTTTTCTACTGATGATAAAGAAGTTTCTGTAAAAATCGTAAAGCTATTTTCTTAATAGATTGAACCAGCTTTTTAATATATTTGCCGTGATATTGCTGAATTTTTGTTTTTCAATTTCTTCTTCTGCAACTATATTGACTGTTCTTACAACTTTACCATTCATACTATACTGTATTTCTCCCAATTTTTGCCCTTTTAAAATAGGGGCATTTATTGTGTTTTCAAGCTGAATTTCTTTTGTTATTTCTCCTGCATTTTTCTTACTGCTTATTATATTTACATCTTCTTCTAATATTGCATTCATGGTTTGTTTGCTTCCCTTATTTACGTTTATTTGTTGTACTACTTCTCCCTGTTTTCCAAGGTTTGTTGCACTATAATTACTGAAACCATAATCCAATAATTTTTGTGCATCCGCAAATCTTTCTTTTGCTGTTGGTGCTCTCATTACCACTCCAATTAAAGATAGATTATCTCTTGTTGCTGATGCAGATAAGTTATAAAGTGCTAAGGAAGTTGAGCCTGTTTTCAATCCAGTGCATCCTGTATAGTTTCTAACTAATTTATTCGTATTTACCAGACTTGACTTGCCGTCTCTTAATGAGTCCATCCAGATAGTTGTGTATTTAGTTATTAGTGGATGTTTCATTAATAGTTCTCTAGACATTATTGCAATGTCGTAGCTTGATGTAACATGCCCGTCTTCGTCTATTCCATGGCAATTCTTAAATGTTGTATCGTTCATTCCCAGCTCTTTTGCCTTTTGATTCATTTTTGTAACAAACGCTTCTTGGCTTCCCTCTAGGTAGTCAGCCATTGCAACTACACAGTCATTTGCAGAAACAATTGCTATTGCTTTCAACATTTCATCAACAGTTAAGGTTTCTCTTACATCGAGCCAAATTTGTGAACCTCCCATTTTACTTGCATCTTCTGTGCATGGAATTTTGTCTTGCAAACTTATTCTTCCAGAGTCCAAAGCTTCCATTATCAATAAAAGGCTCATTACTTTTGTAACACTTGCTGGACGCAATTTCTCATGCATATTTAAATCATAAATTACCGTTCCAGAACTTTGCTCTATTAAACATGCCGAACCACAGGTTAATCCCAGAGGATTATCTGTAACAGTTTCGGAACTTGATACCAGCCCACTACTGGTTTGCTTTGTTTCACTTTTATCTATAGTTGCCCATTCATAATATTCTGCATTCGCTTTCACACACATTGTTAACGCCATGTACATTATCAGAAGCATTGCCATTGTTTTTATTATAAATTTTTTATTTATACATTTAAAAAGCATACATTATACCTCTCTTTCATTTTGTATAATATATGCTTTTTTATTTTTTATATTCTTCTACTTTTTAATTTAATTTTCCCTTATATTTATAAATCTTCATAGCCTCATCACTATAATCCGGCTTCGATAAATCCTTATCTATGGCATCTGCAATGTTCTTAATAAAATATTGAATTGCAATCAATAAATCAAATTCTCCTATTAATCCATTAAATGGGCTCTTTATAAAAATAATTCTCTTAGATTTTATTTTCAAATATTCTAATAATTTTTCTTCATATTTACCTTCATTACTAGTTTGCAAATATATTACTGCATCAGGACTATATTGCTCTAAAGATATAAATCTTCCATGTGAAAAATTCTTTTTTTCATGAAATGTCGCCCTAAAAACTCCTGTTTCAACAATTTTTGATTCAAGGTCGATAGCAGCAGAATTTGTATAGTCTCCATAAAAAACATCAAATATATTTTTGCACTTAAAAATATATTTCATATCATTTTCTTTAAAAGACTTCTTGAAAAAATCTCTCCAGTATAATAATCTATTTAAGAAAAAATCTTCAAAGCATTCGTTTTTCTTGTCTAGTTCATAATAATATTTTGCAAATATACTTGCAGGAAAAATAGTTCCTTCTATCGACAAAAATCCTCTTTCTTTTCCAGTTTTGCTTTTTGAATTCAAATATGATATAATTTCAGTTTCTCTATTCTCTATTTTTCCCTTGGTTATCAAAAAACTATTTTTATTTTTTCCATAATTCAAGACTTCAACAATATCATTTGTAGTTCCTGAATATGAAAAAGCAATAATATTATCAATCTCTTTTATATTCTTATATATAATATCTCTAGGTAGGCTTGCCTCTGTAAATATTCCTTTCACTTTATTTACAACTTTTGAGGCAAAATAACTTGCCGAATATGACCCTCCTGTGCCACAAAATAATGTATTTCCATTTAGATTTTCTATTATTTCTTTTGTCTTAGTGTATGCATCGCTTCCAAAATCTGATTTAATTCTTTTTCCTAAGTTTGAAATATTAGTTGCAATTTTTTTAGTTTTTTTTCTTGTATTCTTTTTCATCTCATTTTCTAACCCGCATATACACTTACCTTCTTCGTGGCTTAAATCATATAATGGTTGTAATAAAGCCCTCGCTCCTATCAATCCTACAAGTTTTGACGTTTTCATTGTTGCATCTTTGTATATTCTATTTAATAACCTTTTATTAATCTGAAAATCAGCTTGTATTATATGTTCTATTACAATTGAATAAAATAAGTCCCCGGCTCCTGTTGAATCAACTTCTTTTGCAGGATTCTTCATGCAGTAAACATAACTTTTATTATTAACTACAAATTCAACTCCTCTTTTTCCATATGTAATGATTATCATATTAGCACAAAACAATTCATTTAGTTCTTTATTATTTTTCAAATTAAATCTAGCTACCAAATATTTAGCAACTCGTTCATTTAGCTGAATATAATTGAATTTATACTTAATCATCTCATTTATTTGTTCAGTACTCAAACTTTCAAGTCCTTCAGTGTACCCAATATCTATAACATTGATGCAATGATTCTCCCTTGCCTCAGAAGCTAGAGTAATATTTTCCTTGTTTACAGTATCAAAAACAATTATCGTTTTTTCTCCTTCAAGTAGTTCTTTGGGAAGAACTATTTTTCCACTAGATTCATCATACCATTTTTTTCTACTGCATATTGGACACCTTTTTCTTGATATTATATGGCTGTCATTTATATCCACATTAAAACATCTCGTATAGTTTTCTGATTTTTCAACATACTGTGTGTTTACCCCTAAATCTTCAAGGGACTTTATAGCAATTTTACCATCTGTATCTTTTCCACATAAGCCAACAGCATAAGTTTCAAAGTTTGCTGATAAGTTTGCAATAATATTGAATGCAGTCATTCCACCACATGCCCCAATAAATTGTCCATTTTTAAAATAATGATCTGTAACTAAATTTCCAACACCTAAAATTTTCATATGTTTTTCACTCCTTGTTCACAATACTATCGTTCATCTATTTTTTCATCTTTTACTTTTCCTACCGTTCTATCCACCTCACTGTTTTTTGCATATCTTCCATTTTTATACAAATATCTGACAATTCTATCCCTCGACTTGTTAAATATGCCTAATTCGTCCAAAAAATTTTCTCCGTGGTCTAATTTTCGAATATGGTGATGGAAAAATTAATCCTTTTATATACGTCGTAAATTTAGTTGTATCTATTGCTCCTCTCTCCTTGGCAAACATATGCTCAATTCTATTTATCGACGGATATCTTACAACTGCTAAATTATTTATATATATGTCATTAGCAAAGAATAATTCCAAAGCCGCCTGCAATGTCACTCCTGTCAATACATTATCATCAGATATAACATTAAAACCTTTTTTATAATCTCTTTTTCCAACAATATTAAGTTTTTGTTTAATAACTGTTTCAAAAAAATCATCTGAATGCATTTCGTTATAACTATTCTTTTTTATCAATATTGCCGAAGAATCAACGTCACATTGTTGTTTTGAAAGTATATTTTTTGCTAATAATGGAAGTTCTATTCCTCCATATACCATTCCAGCAAAATTCACTTCTTTATCTAAAAAATTGAAATTTTCAATCTTTAATTTTTCCACGGTTAAACTTATAGTTATAAAGTTTTCTATAAAGTTATCAATTTCCCTATATGTTCTAAAACACCTATTATTTAATTCCAAATTATTTTTACTTACAACTTTGCCCACTATCCTAGGATAATTTTCTATTACTCTATTTAATATTTCATATACCTCTTTAGGATATTCTTCTACATTTTCTTTATTAAAGCATATTTTTTCCATATTATCATATATCTCATTGCATATGTTAAACCATTCTTTTATTTCATCATTTTTCATATATGAGTCAAAAGATAAAACTAAATTTTTATTTTCAGGATACTCTGATATAATTGCCGCATTTAAATTTATTAATGCCACATTTCTAATATTATCTAACAATCCCAATAGAAGCTTCAAATCCTGATTTCTTTTACTTATTTTAAAATTTTTCATTATCGAACGTGCTTCTTTAAATAATTCCATATTATTCATATACCAAGACATTATTAATTGAGGTTCTAAGTTTTTTCCAACTTTATTTGCAAGAAAAAAATAATATGTATCCGCTCCTCTTAATAATTTTGATGTATCAGTATCAAGTAAAAATCTATAGTTTTCCTCTTTTTTTTGACTAAATAATTGCTTCAGTTCATTTTTGTTATCAATTAATTCCCATTGCCAATCATCAAAAACCACTGCTCCTGATTTTTTATCAAAAACATCCTCAAACCCATCATTTATATCAAATACATCATTTATTATCCTGTTATATTTATTTATAATCTCTCTTTTTCCAGAATTAATATTTCTCTCAGATAGAGCAAGTTGTCTAGTATATCTCTCTTTATCTGGTTTTTTTAAGCATACAGTTGGAAACAATTTTGCATGATTTAAAATATATTTAGTTGCCTCTATACCTTTCAATAAGTTTCCATCTTCGTCACATATTGGATAACATGTATTTATATTTTTTGAACACCTATCCACTGAAAACCCCTGTTCACAGTCAAGCATAGAAAAGTCACTTCCAAGTTCACTTCCTTGATCTCCTATTCTAAGCATTGAATTTTCTGGTATTCCTAAAAATTTTTCCACTATTTTCATAGCTTTTCCTTTACATCCTGCTGAAATCTGAAAAACATTTTTTCCCTTGAATTTTCCCATTGTGTATCCTATTTTTGATTCTGGATTTCTTGTTTTTTCAGAATCGATAATATACTCAATAAACTTTTGCATTTTTTCAAAATATTTGTCATCTTCAACGACAATTCTAAAACTCACAAGCTCTTTATTAAGTGACTTACACATTGAATCCCTGAAATATATATTAAACTTTCCACCATAAAAAAAACTTGTAATATGTTCTCTAATATTTTTTATGTCCTCTAAATCTTTATCATCAACAATTAATTTACATTTATCTAAAAGTTGAGGCGTCTTCTTTTCATCGTCCCCTCCTATTTCAGAAGTGTAAAACAAAATCTCCCCATCATTTGTAACTGCAATAATATTCTTTATTAGTTCTTTACTCAGTCCTTTTTCATTTATTAATCTATTAGCAATATTAGTGTAAAACTTTTTTAATCCACTCTCTCCTCTTCCCGTTATTAAAACAATTGGAATGTGTTTCTTTAAAAGCTTTAATATTGCATTCAATATTCCTTCGTCCGGTCCATCCATTTCTTCTAATGTCCCATCAATTCCGATACAAACAGCATTGTATCTTTTTTCTTTTTTCCTATTTATGTTACTCTTTACTATATGTAAATTTTCCTCTGTGACACTAAGACCTTTTTTCTTTAAAATATTCTCAGCATATCTAGATAGATTCATACTGCCCTCCCGAACTTCCTTTTATGCATTTATTTTATCATAAAAATAAGAAATATTTTTGTCTATTTTACCTTTTTATTTCAAAATTTCCATATTTTTGTTTTAATATTCTATATTCCTGTATATCATGTATTTTAAATAACCTTATAGCATTTTTTCTTTCGCAAAAAGCGGCTACATACCATTCATTTAAGTAATAGAACATTTCTGCAGGATGAATTATTCTATCATTCATTCCTGAATCATTTGAAAAATATTTTATATACACTTTCTTTTTTTCATTAATAGCCTTTCTCATACTTATGTATATATTTTTTAAATCATTCTTATCACTCCTGATTCTTTCAAATTTTTTAAGATTGTTTTTCCTAATATTTTTGTTATAACTATTGCATATCTTTTCTATTATTTTTTTTATTTCTTCATTTGAATTCTTTTTCCCAACTTCATCCAATTTTTTCAATTCATTGTATGTCAGACCAATATCAATATTATTTAGTTCATGATTTATCATATATCCTCCATACATTCCTCTTCTTGATTCTATATAAATACCTGCTTGTTCTAGCTCATTTTTATATTGTTTTATCATTCTTGGAGAAACTTCAATTTGTTTTGCAATTTCTTTCATATTATGTATTTTTCCATCTTTCAAAATCTGAATCATATTTAACATATTAGCAACTTTACTCATTTTTTCACCTTCTTTTTATGTATACTAATATTATATTACCTCTATTTATTTTTTTCAACATAAAAACCATTAAATTCCATTTTTTTCTTGATTTTATGGTAATTTAATGGTTTTGTCTCTATTTCAATCTAAATTTATTACTTATTTTAAAATAATATGGTTGAATTTCTGGCAATAAATCCTTTATCCAGATAATATCTCCCTGAGTATTTTGAAATTTTATGTTTGGAAATGTTCTTAATATTCTTTCATCTGTAAAACAATTTTTTGATAAAAATTGTACCACTTGGCTTTGCATTATTTCCTCACTAAGTGTCATTGCCTTTTCGCCTTTTATTTCTATGTTATTATTTTTTGCAAGTCTTGTGAAAAATACTTGTAATCCAAATGAAGTAAATAACAAGTCGGAGAAAATAAGCACAGATAGAATTATTACACTTATGTTGAATGTTTTTTCTGGGATTTTATTTATGAATTTTTCTACATAAGGGTTTATGAATCTTATTAGTCCTATTGCAAGTAATCCCCAAAATACACTAAATAGAAGTGTTATTCTACCATTTATGTTGAATGGCATGTTTGAGTAATCCCACCATTTAATTTTGAATATCAGCTCTCCAATTACACTTAGTACATATTCTATTATTGAACCTTCTACTGCTCCTGCTAAGAATAGTGTCCAATTGCTTTTTTTAAATGGTTTTAGTCCTGGTATCATCAAAGCTGCACCCAGACCATATATGCAACAATATGGTCCAAATAAGCAACTTCTTCTGCTTTCTATTACCCCTTTTGTTACCATTCCAAATAGTGTTTCTATTACAAACCCTAGAAAACTGTATACTATAAAATATGCTAACATTCTTCTGAATGTAATTTTTACAACAGGGTCCTCTATTACTATCTTTCCTTCTTCTTTTTTGAAATTTCCTTTTATTTTTTCTTTTTTTTCTGCTTCATTTTTTATTTCGTCTTGTATTGATGGTATAGCATTTTTTACTAAGCATTCATTTTCCATATATATTACTCCATTATTCTGTTTTATTGTTTGTTTTATTAATATCCAAAGTAACCATTTGTTACATATAAATCTTGTCTACATCTTGATAATGCTCTAAGATATGTTGTTCTTAAGTTTTCTCCACTCATTGATGGTGTATCTCCAATGTTGTCTACATTTTTTAATATGTCATCTGAGCTATATGCGTCTGAAGCATTTACTATACAGTTGTAACATCCTGTTGCAGCCTTTACGGTACCTCCGTTTCTTTCTGAATATTGCGGATAGTAATATGCTTTGCTTGTGTCTTCTTCATCGTTTAATTGAGTATGTGCATTTGCATCGGAGCCTGTAAGTGAGATTGCAATTCTTTCAAAATCACTATTTTGATATGCTCCAACTACAGTCGCTCCATTTTTCAATTGTTCTATCATTACTTTACATCCTGGTTCATGATATTCATAGTTTCCTGAAGCATTTCTTACAATAAAGAATATTGAATCGTTTCCGACTGTTTCCTCATTTGAATTACTTGATATTATGCAATAGTTGTTAAATACTTTAGCTCCTATTGGCAGTCCCTGCAAGAATGCTGTTACGCATACATAGTTTTCTATCTTTTCCCATTCATCTTCTTGTATTTTAGGCATTGCAAATTCATATCCAACAGATGAATGTGCATTATAATTTGCTATTGAAGATATTAGGTTTGTTTCTATTGATTTTCTTATTACTTCTTTTCTATGTGAATTGAAAAGAGAGTCTGTTTGTAGTGGATTATTGTTTGCACTTATATTGAAAATTTTATTGTTACCGTTTATTTCTTTGTTATCATAAGTTATTGGATTGTTCTCACTGTCACGAGCATCATCTACAGTTATTTTGTCTGCTATCCCACTCGTTTTTAGCCACTCTACGAATTCTTTTCCATTGTTATAATAGTTTTGTGCACTATCACTAAATAAATGTCCATTGTTCATATGGTCTAATAAATATTGCATTGTGCTATTGTTTGGATTTGATGTTCTATCATCTTGTACATAGTCCTTTTTGTATTGGCTACTAAACATAAAATATCTTTGGTAATAAGGTGTTGCTCCATTACCGTCTCCAAGCGTTATATTATTTTCCTTATATATCTTTTGGCTGTTGTAAACTACATATTCATAATTTTCAATCGTTTGGTTTCCTGCATCATCCAATGTAAGCAATGTTTCTGTAAGTACTTCTCCAGTCATCGTTGTTCCATCATCATATATTAGGTGACCTGTTTTTGTAACATATTCTCCGTCTACTTTTCCTACTATTGTGATGGTGTTGTCTAAAGTGTAATTAACAACGAAATCATAGTCTTTACCTTTTACATATCTACAAGAATATGCTACTAGAGGTTTTATTCCATATTTGTAATCGCTTATTTCTGTATCATAGTAGTTAGTATATATATAATAACCATCGTATAGGTTAAACAATATTGCTGGTGTATAATCTTTCATATCATAAGTAGAATATCCCTGTATTTTCATACTTGTTCCAAGTGAGTTATAAAATACATTTATTGAAGCTTCTATGTCTCTAATTTTAGAGTTATTTAAAGTTGAATATCTATTATTTACAGTATTAACTTTGAATGCTTTCATTGCATCATAGGTCGCATTTATAAGTCTTGTATTATACTGCGTTTGACGTTCGATAGTTTTTATATGTGTACTAGTATATTGTGATAATACCATTGATATTGGTATTATAATAATTACAAAGATAACAGCTAAGTGTTGTAATTTCATTGTTTATTTTACCTTTCCTTTTGTTTTAAATAGCCCAGCCAAGTTATACATTAGTGCATAAAAACATGGCTAGGCTTTTATAATTAATTATTAAAATTATTTTGTACCATTTACAGTTACCATTCCAGCATGTTGTGCTGCAACTTGATATGTGTCGTGTCCGGCTATTCTATAGAAGAAATTTCTTAAAGTTTGAGCTATTGTCGTGTTAGTATTTTTTACAGTAACAGAAACCATATCACCCTCTTTTAATGTTATTTGATGTTTATTAGTAGTATTATCTGTTGAGTCGATACCTAATCTTTCTTTTATCTGAGAATCATATAAAGTATAGTATACGTTCTCTCCTATTTTTGTTGTTTCTGCTTGTGTTGTTTTTACTCCAGGGTTTTCGTCTAATACTTGTATTTCCATTTCGACATCATAAGAATTTCCTGTAGCAGTAATTTCATCTATAAATTTTGAGTAATTATCAAGTGTTAATTTTCCTGTGTTTCTTACATTATCTACAAATTCTGTAGTAGATGTTTCTACAGCAAGCTGAGATATATCGTCAGTTCTTTCTGATACAGCCATTAATGGAAATACAAACATTAGTATAGCTGCTAAAAATATTGCAATGATTGTAATTAAAGAGTCTCCCATTTTTATTTCCTTTCTAACATTTTATATAGCTCTTTTGTTTATTAAATTTTAATATATCTTATAACTGTTTTGGTAGTCGTTTTGTTTTTATTACTTGTATCTTCGTTTTGGTATTTTCCAACAAGTTCAAGATATTTATTCTGAGTTTTTGTAAGTGGATTATTTGAATAACTTAAGTTTCCACTATCTTGTGTGTTTCCTTCAAGTATGTAATTCAAATTTTTAATTATAACCTGTTGGTTTCTAAGCCAAGATTCGTTTCTAAGAATTTCTTCTGAAAAGTCGAAAGCATATATTTTTTTACTATTTCCTTGTTGTTCATAAGTTCTAGTACTCTTATATCCATCCGACCAAAGTTTTTCATTTGAAACCGTAGTATAAATCGTAAGAGGTGTAGTCATGGTATATTCCCCAGTTTCAGCATTGTATGTACCATTCCAAAACTCTATTCTGTAATTTTCTTTATTATATTTATAAAGTGTTGGTATTATTGTTTCAAGACCAACAATTCTATTTTCGTATACTCTATCTTTTTTCGTATAATCTTGATAATCATAATATGAAGTTACATCAGAGGATTGTAAAACAAGCTCTGATGTTTCTCTAGCTTGTGAAAACAAAGCTATTGTAACAGTTATTGCCATTACAAATACCAGCACTGAAGCTGCTAGCTTTAAAGCCTCTGATGCATTTTCCATAATATTCTCCTAATTTATTTTGTTCCATTTCTTGCTATTGTTATTGCATTTATGTATCCGCTACCAGCATCTGTTGCACTTGTTACAGTATAAGTATAACCTGTTGGAACCTTTAGTGTTGTTGTTGGAGCTTTTCCTGCTGGATCTGTTCCTGCTGTTACAGTAACGCCTGTAAGAGTAACAGTAACTTGTTTTGATGTATCACTTCCACTGTATGTTCTGTTGTTGTTTACTATTGTTGTAAGTAGTGCATTTACTGATGCTCCAGATACGTTTGTTCCTTCATAATCAGAAAATTTACTATTAAATGTTTGAACTGCAACATCATCGATTCCTGTGTCGTCTAATGTTCCCTTAGCTTTGCTGTATACCATCATTCCTAATCCTATAAGTAGTATTGATAGTAAGATAGCTCCTGCGATAATTAATGCTTTACTTGCATTTTCCATAAAAAAATTCCTCCTTTTGTATTTTTAAAATTTTATCTTTTCTTTATATTGATTTTACAATATAAAATGTTAAAAACTTAAACTTGCTCAAAATACATATATTTTACATTTTTTGTATTTTGATGATATTCAATTTTTGTACATTTAAAATTCATTGCAGCAAAGTTATGTACAAATTGTTCAATTCCATTTTTTTGAATTGCTTCAGCAGATATTACCTTGTCCATTTCTAAAAATTTTATATCTATTTTTATAGAATTTGTTCCATTATCTATGTAATATCCTTTTTCATCCTTTTCAACATTGTTCTTTATATTGCTGTTTTCCACCTTGTTTATCAATGTAGCCAAATCAGTTCCAAGAACTTGAACATTGTAAAAACTTTGATAAGATTTATTGTTGTTTTGCACATCTAATTGATTTTTTCTATAGTTAGAAAAATTATAGATTATGGTTACAATTATTACCAATACAATCGTAATAATTAATAAGATATTTCTTTTCATAATTCCTCTTTATTATAACATTTGAAAAATAATAATTCAATATATTTTTTTATTTTACATTTATTTTACAATTTTTTTAATTTTGTTCGAATGATATTTTAGAAACACGGCCTGTCATGCTGTTTACTATGACTTCACTACATGTAAAAAATTGTTTTTTATTGTCAGTTGTTAGTGAATATTTGCTCATGAAAGTTTGATATTTTTCTTCAGATAAAGCCTCAAAATTTTTTAAGCTGTTTATTGGAAGTTCTGTATCTCTTAAATCCATTTTTATTGATACCTGAATATAATATGCACCATTGTCTGTTACAGGGGTGGTAAATCCATTTTCCGTGTTGTACTGTTTTGCAAGATTTGCTATGCTTACTATATCATGTGCTGAACACGTTGTAACTCCTTCATACTTTGTAAATTGTACGTTTATTTGGTCAATTTGTGCCTGTTCCATTCTATCGTTTATTTCTTTTGTACTCTCTCCAAAATGATTGAATAAATAAACTCCAGTTGATATTATAAGAACTCCTATTAGTATGGTTGCCGCCATTATTAGTGCTGTACTTGCATTTTCCATAATTTAAGCCCCCTTACTACTTTGATGTATCTTCAAAAGTCATTTTTGTAATTCTTCCATTACTCTTGTCATATTCAACATTTGTACAATTAAATGTTTTTCTTGCGACTCCAGTCTGTTCATCTACCAAGTCCCTATAAGCATTTATCTTTTCTATATCACTCGATGATAATTTTGCATTTATTGTTCCACTATTTAATTTTGACCATTCTGCAATGGTTTTCTTTTCATTTGTTTCTCTTGAAGTAAGAATTGTTTTACCAGTTTTATTTATATCTTTTGTAAGACTTGCATATCTAGATGTTAAATCACTGCTACTTAATCCGGAACCTGCTGTAAAATATTTTATATTTCCAACCATAGCTTTAAGGCTTACCGTCATCTCTATCCTTTGGTATCCTTCTGACTCCTTATATTTTTTATTGTAATTTTCCATCTTATTTGCTAGTGATAAAAGTTCTGTTCCATACAATCCCTGCTTATTATAATATTCATATTCAACGTTAAAGTTGGTTGCTTGTTCTATTGCTGTAGCCTCATACTCTTCCCTTTTTTCATTTGCAAGTCTGCTGTAAGCTATAACAACTAGACCAAGCACCATTAACGCTATTAATACACCTGATGCTATTTCTAATGCTTTGGTTGCATTTTCCACAATTTATATCCTCCTGATTTTATTATGTCATAGAAGCCATTGTATTAAATGATGAAGACATACTCGTTAATCCTATAACAACTAGTGGGATAATTAAATATCCTACAAATAAACATACCATTGGTGCAAATCCTATTACTTTTCCTATCATGCCCTTCTTTGAAATTAATCTTGCATTAGATTCCTTTCTTCTTTCTTGATAGTAATCTCTTTCAGAATCAAGTTCGTCGAATGCTTCTGCAATAGGAATTCTTTCAACTGCAGCTTGTAAGCTTTCAATTATACGAATGAATTCTTTGTAGTTTACTTCATCTTTCATTGCTTCTAGGGCTTCCCAAGGTCCAGATTCATAGTTGTTTACACATCTTGAGATTGGTTCTCTAAATATATTTGAATATCTTTCAAGCCACTCAAGAATCATCTCAACATTTACTCTCTCTATTCTCATTAGCATTAAGATAATTGTTTGGAATTGCATTACCTCATCTTCCATTTCAATTTGTCTCATTTTTGCTTGGAAGAATAGTAGCCAAATTGGAAGATTATATCCAATTACTGCAAATAGCATTGCAAGAAGCATTTCAAACCAGCTCAAATATTCACTATTTATCTGTCTTAATTTTTTAAGTACTCTCTCTGCTGCTGTTTTTATTTCGTCATCAGTACTATTTGCATAATCTTTTGATTTCTTCATTGCCTTTTCGATTTCAGCTTGAGTAACATCTGTTTTTCCTTTAAATTTATCTATAAATTTATTATCTAATTTGGTTAATTCTTCTGCTGCCTTTAGGTCTTTTCCTGACATTTCACCAACTATATCATAAGTTGATGTTGGTTGAGTGTAAATGTAATTTATTTGAATTCTGTGTAATTGTGTGAATATAAATAATGATGCAACAAATGTTACTATTGCAAGAAGTAATCTTTTAACATATATCCACTCAATTTTATCTTTTGCTGCTGAGTCTTTTATAAGATTCTTTATTCTTCTTCTTTCCTTTGTTCCTTCTTTTGGAATAAACATATCAACTATGTTTTTTATGAAAGGAACGTTATATACTTTTTCTTGCCAAGGATGTTCTGGTGTTGTATCTATTTTAGTTGAACCATTATCTTTTAATTTTCTAGTAAGTATGTAACAAATAAATGTTAATATTACTATTAAAATTTGTGCAATCATACCATTTTTTCCATAATAGAATGATTTCGTAAAGTTAAACTGTGATACAGACCAACTTTTTATTGGTTCTAGTGCAAGAAGTGGAACTATTGAAATTACTGATAAACTTTGGAATACATAGTTTAATTTATCTCTTTTTAATATTTCCAACTGCATTTCTTGGCTTATATTATTTAAGTTCTTTAAGTATAATGATGTTTTATCTACTGTTCTATCACCAAATTCTTTTGTTAAATATGAAATTCCTGCAAATTCTTTTAAGTAGCTATTTGGTGCTATATCATAATACTTTTCAAGTTCACTCTCTGGATCATCTGAAATAAGTATTTCATATATTTTTTCTGCTTGTCTAGACATTTCAGGTGCAGTATCTCCTTGAGCTACCTGATATATTGCTTCTTCAACCATGTTGAATTCGTGATAAGCGTGTCTTATTTCGGCAAAGAAGTCAACCTGTTGAACTAGTAATTGGTTATCTATTTTATCAACCATTCCATCCACAAGTGTGTCTATCATAAATAGCTCGAATATTAACAAGATGCACATCAACAACCAGTTAGCTTTTGTAATAAAAATTATAATAAGTGTTACTGGAATTATTATTGCAAGAGCCTTTGTTAATATAGCAGAAGTCTGTTTCCTTGTTAAATATTCATCATCTATATTTATGATTTCTAGTCTTCTTCTAATTTTAAATACATATCTCTTTAAGAAAGCTAGTTTTATATAAATTACATATAATTTCTGGTATAATATTTCTAAAGAGAATTTACTTTCCTGTGTGCCCTTTCTCAATTGCTTTATTTGCATTGCATCAGAGCTTTTCATTTTTTTGCTAAGCATTATATATGCCATTACAATTATTACAAATAGTCCTCCGACACCTGCTAGTAAATATACCATTAAGTTGCTATTCATGTACTTTTCTTGGCACCTCCTTCTTTTAGACTATATTAATCTTCTAATACATCTGAGTCTCTACGTGCATCTATGTTCCAATGTGATTTAACAAATTTTTTGAAATCTGCTGAATCATTGTCATCCATGTTGTTTATCATTTCTTTTATATTCTTTTCAGATATTGGGTTTGTTACAACATATTGTCCATCATGATATTCTAATATGTTTCTATATTGATAAAGTTCTTTATTAGTTGTTTTTGTGAAATACATTGTTGCATTGTCCATGAATTTTTCAAGTTTACCTTCCATTGTTTTTTCTTTTCTATAATCGAAAGTATACTCGTTCTTTTCTTCTACTGGAATACATTCTGTAATTCTTTCAACATATCTTTTTCCTCTAAAGTCTTTTGCTAAGTGAACGTCAAAGTTAAGAACTTGAACAACCTGTTGTTCTGCTATTCTTTCGTTTGAGAATACACCTGCACGAAGCATTGAGTTACGAAGTGCTGTTACTAAGTCTGGAAATGTTTTAGCGTGGTGAGTGAATAATGTAAATTTAGATGCAACCTGTGCTGATTGAATCATCCAAGATGCTACGGGGTCAGTTGCAACCTCACCGATGATGTTAACAGAACCGTCAGTTTTTTTCTGAACGTCCAAACATTGTTGTCCAGAAATCGTTTCTGTTTCACGCATTGATAATATGTTTCTTGTTGGATATATTTTTCTTAGGTGAAGCTCGAATGCAGTTTCAGTAATACGAAGGTTCATTGTTTCGTATATGTTCTCTATCATACCCATAAGCAATGTTGTTTTACCACAACCCTGCTCACCAGTAACTGATGTAATTCTTGCTCCTTTTACTAAGTATTTTAATAATTCTATTGAGTCATCTGCTCCAGGTTCATGTTTAAACCATTGTTCAAGTGTTGAACGCTTAACGTCGAACTTTCTTACAAAGAAAGCCCATGTTTCAGACATGCTAGGTCTAACAACAACGACACGAGATCCGTCTTTCATTTCATTGATCTTGTAACCATTCGTATCAGATAATTGTCCTGGGTTATTATATTTGTAAATGTTTTGGCAAACTCTTTTTAGTTCTGCCTCTGTTCCAAATGAAAGGAAAGCTAAACGAATAGATTTACCTTGGAACATTATCCAAATACTATCACAAGCACGTGGAACTTTATGTTCTGAAATTTGTCCTAAATAATCTTGACTGATTTGAGATACCTGGTTTAAGAAGCTCTCTGGAAGTCCAGAAACACCTCCTGAGATACCATCAACGTTCATATCTCTTATTTCATCGATTGAACTGTATCCTTTATAATGTTGATAAATTCTTTGAACAACTACATTTAATTTGTCTTGGAATGTTAATGCAAAATTTTCTTGCTCATAAATTTTATCAATTTCCTCAGGTGTTATAACATAAGATGGTTTTGAATCACCTTCAACATACTTTAGCTCTGCTAAGTCATATTTCTTTATAATCTCACCTAAAGCCTCATAACCAAATTCAGATTTATACATATATAAAATTATATCAAATTTGTCTTGAGCTGTTAAAAGTGATGGAACATCAAAAGGAATAGCTTTTGATACGTTTGTTTCATCTACCCCATATTCATTATAAAGCAAGTCATATATTAATTCCTTAACATATTTTTTGTCATTTATATCACCATAAGTACAACCTTTTAAAGCCTTTTTCAATTCGTATTTCTTATTTTTTCTTCTTTTTAGTTCTTCCTCTGAAAGTCCTATATCATAAAGGTTAATTTTTGTAATTTCATCTAATCTTCTTTTTACAAATTCTTTCATAACCTCTAGTGTGTAGGTTCTATCGTCAACTTTCATTTGTTCGTCGGCTTCTTCATTTTGTCTTTTCTGAATAAATCTACGAACTATTGCAAAAGCTACAGCTAAAACAACTACTGTTAATATTAGGTTAGCTATATTCATTTTTTAAGTTACCTCCTTAATTTAATGCTTTTACATTTTCATTCTCATTTCTTGAAGTTTGTCTATTATACTTTGGCAAGTACTGTTTGCCTCTGCCATGTATCTCATATTTCTGTCAGTTGGATCTGTTACACTTCTGTACTTTAAGAAGAAGTCTGCCACTTTTCCTTCAGTTGCTGCTTCACCAAATAATGTGTTATATGATATAGCAGAAACTGTTCTTTTTTCTCTTAGTTCTCTTGTTACATTTTTTGTATTGTATTTAGAAAATTTGTCGTATTTTCCAATTAAATAAACTATATTCTTTCTTTTTAATACTTCATCTTTTTCTCTTAATTCTTGCACTCTTTCAAGCTCATCCAATCCCTGTTTAAATGTAAATACTATTGCATTTGATTTATTTAATATCTCCATTTGAGTTTGTTTACTCATTCTCTTATCAATATCTATAATTACTAAATCATACTCCTTATCAGCTATATCTAGTAATTGGGGATAATATTGAGTAGTTGCATTGTAATCTTCAATATTATCAGCTATTGGTGCTGGAAGTATATCAAGTCTGTTATCTCTAAATACAACCTTTACATAGTCAGATACTATATTGCTTGATGTCCTATTACTCTGCATTATTTTAATAAGTCCTTCTATTCCATTGTTCATTCCCATTCCATTTGAGTTTTTTACTCCTAAAATAGAAGCAACTTCTTCTTGTCTAGAATCTTCCCAAAAACATCTTTCGACTGTTTTTTCGCCAAATCCTGTTGATATTAAAAGTATTTTATAATTATGCTCGATTGCCATGTTTGTTGCAACTGCAACAGATGCAAGTGTTTGTCCCGTTTCTTTTTCATTGAAATCATTCCAAAAAGATACTACAGCCATTTTATACTCCTTTTTCTAGTTGTTTGAATGCTTTTTTTACGTTAGATGGGCTTTCTCCCTTAGCAATTTCCTGTACTAATCCAACTAGAGCATCCTTATACTCTGAACTAATTCCTTTAAACTTAATTTTAGATAATCTTTGGTTTTGAACTATTATATCCATATCACTAGATTGCATTGGGAAGTAAATAATTTCATCATTCCACTTTATCTTGTATCCTAATGATAAAAAGTTCAAATAGTCATCCTCTTCCTTAGACATATTATTTGAAAAATATATCTTTGTAAGATTAAGTGGAAGTCTTATTCCACTTATAATCTCAAGTCCTTTTTTCAAACAAAACAAATCTGGAGATGTTACAAAGTAACAACTTTGGAATGCATATATATCAAAACTCTCTAATAGATTAGGGTTGTCCATATCTAGCAAAATGTAATCATAAGTAAAAACTGCAGATTCAGGCATTCCCAAATATTGCTTTATTCCATTATAATCTTTAAATCCAACAGCAACATCAATTCCCTCATATTCAGTTACATAAGATACTGTAGGATTTATAGCTGGAACAACATATTTCGCTTTTTGATTAACAGTACTATCTATAACAAGAACCTTTTTTCCAAGCTCAACTAATACTCTAGCTACATATATTATAAAATCTGTTTTGTCATAAGTTCCAATAAAGCCTATTCTTTCCATTGTGTGTTACTTTCCTCTCTATTTTTTATTTTAATAACCAGCTAATGCATCAAGATATGATTTTCTTTGATCTTGTGCTGTTGTTACTTCTGTTGTTGTTCCTGTTGTTACTTTGCTCTTTGCTTCGTCTTCATCTACAGCACCTAATTGTGAATTTATATTATTTCTATTTGATGTAAATTGTTGATATCTGTTATACATTGCAGTTTTTGCTTCTTGAACAACATTTGGATTTTGTGTTACTAAGTTTACAACTTCAGCACTTGGTATATAAGTTGGTGTTGCTTTTTCTTGTGTTCCTGGTTCAACATATTTTGCTGTATATAATACTGCTCCCTCCAATTTATAAGCTTCAACAATTGCGTTGCTCATTGCTAAAGTTTCATCTTCAGTTAATTTTATCCATATTGTATTTTCAGAATCGACTCCATTTATTTGTGGAATTTCTACTCTCTTTTTAGATACAACGATATAGTCAAGTCCGTTAGGTAATCTTAATCTTACATCTATGTAATCATCTTGAGCTATTTGACTCTCAAGTCTTAACATGTTGTACTCTTGAAGTCTTAAATCTGAAGTTATTGGACTGTCAGATTCTGCCACCATTGATGCAGTAAGAATCATTCCTTTTGATAAATCTATTTTTGCAATAGAATTTTCTGTTAAAGCTGTTCCTTTTATTGCATCTGTTGGTGCAGCATTTTTATCTGTTTCAACTTGAACAAGCATGCTTGCATCAAGTGTATCACCTGATTTTACATCAGTATTTAAAGCATAAACTTTAATTAAATTTGCAAGTCTATCATCCTCTTTAGCTTGCATATTTTTTATTTTTAGAAGTAGTACAGCAACGATTGCACCCATTACTAATACAGCGATTAGCACTCCTAATATAAATGAATTTCTTGATTTTCTTTGCATTGGATTTGAAGCCATAATTTATTCCTCCCTAACATTTGTCAATTTTATGACATTTTATATTACTTATTTCATTTTACAACAAAACATATTGAAATACAATAACATTTTTATCTTGTAATTTAACTTTAATTTTTTTGTAACATTTCCGTAATATTTATGTATTTTTCAATTTTGAATATACAAAAAAAAGGAAAAACAATGATATAAAATCACTATCTTTCCTTTATATTTTTGATTTATATTTATTCTTTCATCTATCTTCTATAATACATTCTTCCATTATATCCTCTATTGTTTGTGCATGTATAATATGTTCCTCTTGAATTGCAACAACATCCTGTCGAATTATCATTTTCATCATCATTATTGTTATTTCTTATAAATCTATTAGCCGATACTGTATTTGCTTCTACATTTTTTGTATCTATGTTTCTTGCCTCTAATTGTCTTGATGCAAGTTGGTTAGATGTCATGTTTTCCGCATTAACCTTTCTTGCATTAATTGTATTAAAAACCAGTCCGTTTCCACATCTAATTCTACACAATAAGCACACAATTGATGCAGTAATAAATGCAAGTAAAGCATAAATTATTCCATATACAATAAGATTTAAATTCGAAATCAAAAATGCGACTAATAAAAATATTGCAAAAAATACCAAAGCAACAAGCCATGGACATTTTAATATCTTTTGAAGAGCAATAGAAAATATTATTACAGCAATTGGAATTACAACTAAATAAAGTAATAAGTTCATATCATATACTTGTATGATGTATTTAATATTTAAATAATCATACCCTCCTCCTTTTTATGTTATTCTTTTTTATATAATATGAATTTATAAACTAATTAGTTACTTGCTTTTACTTCAATTTAGAAGGAATCGAGGTGCTATTTTCCAAATTCAGATGTGTACGGGTCGCCGTCGCAAGTTTGCTTAGCTCTTGTCATTTTTAATGACTTAGAGATAAGCAAAGCTTAAGCCAAGACTAGCGTCTGAATTTGGAAAATAGCACCCCGATTCCTTTTTATTTTTTCAACCTGTTCTTATTCTTCATATTTGACATTAACTAAATACAGTCCATGTGCTGGAAGCGTCTTTCCTGCCTTCGTTCTATCTTTTTCTTCAATTATATGAGATATATCCTCTGGCTTTATTTTTTCTAATCCTACATCTAGTAGAGTTCCTGAAATAATTCTAACCATGTTATACAAGAATCCATTTCCTGTTAGTTCGATTATTATTCTTTCTCCTTCTTTTTTTACTTCTGCATTATAAATTGTTCTAACACTATTTTTTCCACTCGTTCCACTTGATTTAAAAGCTTTGAAGTCGTGTTCTCCAATGAAATATTTTGCCGCTTCTTTCATTTTTTGATAATTTAATTGAATTGGAAAACAGTATTCCAAATTTCTATAAATTGCCGTACCTGTTTTTGAATTGTTTATTATGTATCTATAAGTTTTTTGTTTTGCAGTATATCTACTATGGAATCTCTCGTCTACTTCTTCAGCTTTTTTTATTACGATGCTACTCTTTAGCTGTGAGTTTATTGCAAGAGCAAGTTTTTCTATTGGAAGTGTTGAGTTAGTTTTGAAGTTGGCAACTTGTCCAAGTGCATGAACTCCTGCGTCTGTTCTGCCAGAACCAATTAAATCGACTTCTTCTCTTGTTATGTTGTATATTGCCTTTTCGATTTCTCCTTGAATGTTTAATTTGTCTGGTTGTTTTTGCCATCCATTATAGCATTTTCCATCATATTCTATTGTTAGTTTTATATTTCTCATTCTTACTCTCCGTTCGCTTTTAAGATTTTTATTTTAAAATTCATTTTTGTGATTTTAATAACTGTACAGCCATAGTACAGCCTTGCAAATTATTTTTCTTATATTTTTGATTTTCCCAATTAAAAGCATCATTTAACCCTATTCTATATACCTTTATAGTATATTTTTTTAATATCTTCATTATTATTTTATCACAAAAATTAAGATTTTCCCCTATTTTATCAAAAATTATTTGTTTTTTATTATATTTTCTCATAAATATCCCTCCTATGAATGATATTTAGAGATATCTCTTATTATATATTTTACCATATTATGTAAAACAAAATAACTATTCTAACCGTTAGGTATTATCCTTGCTTTTCATTGATACTACTTAATTACAAAATTCGACAAAAAACGACTTTTTCCCATTTTTTCCTATAAATTCTCATTATCATTTCAAGTCATTTACTAATTTATCAATATAATCTTCTTCTGCATTATTTGAATTAATAATATAATTGTCAATAAATTTTTCTTTTTCATCTATATATAATTTTAATCCATTATAATCTTTTCTTTCTGTGTACCATTTTACTTTATTTATAATTTCTTTACATATTTTTAATTCTTCCATATTATCACCAAAAAAATTATAACAGAAATACCTTAATCGTGCAATAGTTATAGTGCCTGTATCTTAAAGCAAAAAGAGTTTAAATATAAATATGTTCATTGTAAAATAGATATCAGAAAGGAAGGTGAGAAACTTGGTATATGTAAGAGTAAAAGAAATATTAAAAGAAAAAAAGAAAACAAAGTATTGGTTCGTAAAAAAATGGAAGGAGGTTATCAAGCATTATCACATCTGATAGATAATGAAACTACTGGAATACATTTTGATACATTAGAAAAACTTTGTAATGTTTTAGAATGTGAACCAGGAGATATCTTAGTTTTGAAAAAAAGAAAGGAAAAATTAAAAAAATGAGTAAATTACTGAATCAATATAATGAACTAAAAAAGAATGATGCATCTTCAGTTTACTTGTTTAGAGTTGGGATTTTCTATAACATTTTAAATGAAGATGCAAGGTTGGTTTCAAAAGAAATCGGCTTAAAATTAACCGATTTGAGCCCTGAACTAATAAAATGTGGATTTCCTCTTTCTGCCCTTGAGAAATACACAAATTTATTATCAGAACATCATATCGAGTTTGAAGTTGTATCTAATCCTGCATCTTCTCCTCAAAATACTTCTTATGATAATATTATTAAAGAAATTCAAGGTCTGGACTTAAATAATACTACTTGCAAGGAAGCATTTGATATATTATATAATATACAACAAAAAATAAAAAATATTCAATAGAGGAGTTTTCTCCTCTATATTATTTCAATTTTCTATTAACGATTGTTTGTATTGCATTATAATCATATCCTGCTGCTTGAAGTCTTGATTTTCTTTCTGTACCATTTCCCCATTTACCTTGTATAACTTCATTTGCAATAACTTCATTTGATTTCTTATTTGATGTTGTAGTTTTTGCACCTAGAATTTCATTAACTCTATTTTGAATTGCATTTCCATCGTATCCAGCTGCAGCTAATTTATTAAATCTGTCTTGTCCATTACCCCATTTGCCTGCAATAACTTCTTTTGCGACTTCATCTACGGATTTTAAATTTGGTTTTGAGTTTGTCGAATTACCACTTAGTTTTGCATTTACTATACTTTGAATTGTACTAAAATCATAACCAGCATTTGTTAAAGCTGTTTTTCTATCTGCACCATTACCCCATTTACCAGCTATTACCTCATTAGCAATTTCTTCATTTGATTTTTTACTTGTGTTTTCTGTTGTAGAAGATTCTTGTCCATTTATTTTATTTGCTTGTTCTGCAATATAATCCATTTTAGATAATAGATAATCACCAGGACAAGTTGTCGCAGCATACATTCTATGCCATACTAAATTTTGACCTTTTACAAGTTTGCCTAAATTATTTCTTTTTGCAATATCTGCAACTAATTCTATAAGTTTATTTAAAACAGCATCAGAAACAGGATAATCTCCTCCTAATGAACTATTTGATGTTTCAATAGTTACTGATTTACAGTTAGAGTCCCAATTCGAATTGCAATATGATGTATTTGCTTCATCTACATATAAACCTACTTCTGCATCTTTTCCTATACCATAGTTACTAGAAGCTTTTCTACTTCCATTTTGGAATATTCCACCACATTGTTTTGCAGTTAATATTCCTGCCATGTGATGAATTGCTATTTTTTCAATTTTTCTTCCGCTTCTTCCAATAGTATAATTGTTAGAATGTGCAGGTACTTTTACATTTACTAAACTTGAATTACTCATTATTCTTCCTCTCCTTTCCCATTTGTGAATTCTATTTCCATTTCCTCTGTCATAACTACTTCTTCTTTTTCATCCATAACGATGACCTCCTTATAAAAAATAATACTGGAAGTTTTTTTATTTTTCTTCCAGTATTTAAAAATCACAAGAATAAATTTCTTGTATTAAATTATTGATTTTTTGCATCATAAGCCACAACTGCAGTTCCTACTCCACCTACGGCAGTTATTACTGCTGTTATTACATCATTAACGCCTAAATTTTCTATATGTATTAAGCAACCTACTATTGATGCAATTGCAATTATGATTATATTTTGAACTGTTATAGGTAAATCATAATTCCATCCAAAGTGTTTTGACACTTTTCCTGCAATATAAGTAAATAATGTTGTTATAACATATACTAAAAATTGTACTGTCATATTACTTCCCTCCTTCCTATTTTAATCCTAATTTAAAAAGAGCAAATGCTACTATTGCATAGAATAAATAATCGATCAACTTATCCCATTTCATCCCTTTTACTTTATCTGTTTTAGTAGATTCCTCTACTATTGCTTTATCATGTTTATCTAGCTTTTCATTTATGCCTGAAATGTTTTTTTCTACATTTCCCATTCTGTAATCCATCTTTTCCATGATTTTGTATGTGTTTTGTAACTCTTTTATTTGTTCATCATGTTCATCTATTCTTTTTGTATTGGACCTCGCTCTTTCTTCTAAATGTGCAATTGCAATTTCTGGACTATCCATCGGCTTTCTCCTCTCTTGTAAAATTAATAAAAAAAGCAAAAAAACAACGCTTTAAAATCAATTTTAAGGCGTTTATTTTTTTACTTAATATACTTTTATTGCCTGAATTCAAGGCATTTATGGACTTTTGCTCTGAAAGCAATTACTCATAATCTTCTTTAGTTATTTCTTTGTATTCTTCTGCCGTAATCCACTTTCCAACTGCATTATATACTCTTGCTTCATTCCAAATTCCATTATCATAATAGTTTTTTACCTTTTCAAAATTTTTGCTATGTTCGTTCATTGACTACACCTCCTCAAGATCAACATCAGTCATCATTGCTAGATATTCTATATCTGCTTTTGTTTTTATTTTATCAATTTCATCTGCAGATAATTGTCTTAATACAAAATAATAGCCATCTTCATAATGAACAATTTGTACTAATTCTACATGTTCAAGTTCTTCAGATGTTTTATCAGTTTCATTTTCAATTGTAATTTTTGATAATTTACCTTTAAAATCATCTTCAGTTATTTTTGTTTTTGAAATATAATTATTTCCACTCAATTTTAAGTCTTTAAGTTGTGTTCCATCAGATAACGTAATTTTCCATGATTTTTCCATTTCGGTACCTCCTTAAATAAATCATAATATAATTGCGACATATTACTTATTTGTTGCATTGACATTTTTTTATAATTTCCTGCCATCCAACTTTTAAAACTATTTTCTATATCGTTACTTTTCATTTTTCCTTTGTCCAATAGTCTTTTGTATGCTTTTAGTTTTCTTCTTTCTCGAGTTACTGTTTTTGTACTTATCTTTTTTATTATTCTTCCTGTTGGTGTTAGTGAATAATTTATTTGTAATACTTTAAATTGTTGAGATAATTTTACTATTCTTGTTTTCCTATCATTAACTATTAATCCTAGTTTACTTGATATAATTTTTATTTCTTTTAGTAATTGCTTTAAAAATTCTTTATCTTGATGAATGATATAACTATCATCCGTATATCTTCCATAATATTTGCATCCTCTAACAATTTTTATATAATTGTCTATTTGTGATGGATACGAAATTCCTATATTTTGAGATGGTTGACTTCCAATATCTACGCCTTTTCCATTTTTATTATCTATATTAAATACATCAAATAGATTTTTTAAAATCCACATAGTAATTTTTGCTTCTTCAGGGTTTACTTTTCTTAAAAAATATTGTAACTTCTTTAAACATAAATCATGAGGAATACTTGCATAATATCCGCTAAAATCAATTAACAATATGTATCCCTCATTACTTTTATATTTTCTATAATATTGATGTAAGTGTGTTTCAAATCTTTTTCTATGAAAAGCCACACCTCTATTCTTTTGACTTGCACCATTATCATAGATTAAATATGGAGAAATAGCTGGACTTAAAACATTATCGCAAAGTAAATGATTAATTGTTTTATCAACCATATTATTACTTGTAATATGTCTTATTTTTCCTCGTTCATTTATAGTAAATTTTTTTCCTGCTACTGGTTTATATTTCCACTCTTTCAAATCTTTTAAAATTTGTGCTGTTTCTATCAAATGGTTCATTTCGAACAATTGTGATTGATATTTAAAAGGTGCTCCTTGAATTGCCTTTGTTCCAGCTTCATAAATTTTATTTGCATCATAAAAAATATTCATAAAAATCACTTTAATAGTATTACTGGTCGTAACCAAATACATAATGATTAGTATTTATCAATTCTGCTATTGAAGGGATAATCTTTCCTTTCCTTTTCCCATATCCATACGATGGAATCAAGTCCATATAAATAAATTGTATGGGTTGTGAAATCAGGACGAACACCGTTGACATTCGAAGCGTTGTTGTAACTCGAATTACCATTGTTGCTGACATTCGCGAAATTCGTAGAAGAAACGACATACAAAGATTACCCACTAATTATTATTTTTTTATATTTTTTAAAAACCTATTGTCAGTTTGTCGAAGTGATTTTATCATATTAAATTCTTTTTGAATTTCTAGAACCAAATTCATATACTTATTCAAATCAGCATATAAACATTCTCCTGCATATTGCAATTCGTCTTGAAGTGCATTACAACAAGCCATAGCTCTGTCCATTTCTATACGTCTTTCTTCAAACTCTGACATATATGTTGGAAATATTGTATTTGCAATTCTTAAATGCCTACTTATTCCTGTTGCTAATTCTATTACATTGTCTGATACTCTATTTATTTGATTTCTATAAAATTTATACATATTTTCTTTTATTCTTATTTGTTCCTTTTCATCAAGTCCTTTTATTCTATTGTTTATTTTCTCTTCTATTTTTGAAAATGTTATATAAAAATTATTTTCTGCTAAATTTGTTACTGCCATTCTTATCATATATGCATTATGAATTGTTTGCAATTTTGATTCTTTTCTTTCACTTTTCTTTATCTCTGACATTGTAAAATAATACTATTTCTCCTTTTCTATTTTTTCAACAGAAATTATATCATTTTTATTTTCTTATTTTAACTATCTTGAAAGCTAACTATACTATATGACAGGGCATAAAGCCCTGTCGATGTCTGATTACACGATTAGGAAAGCAGGACGAACACCGCTGACACACGAAGCGCCGTTGTAACTCGAATTACCACCGTCGCTGACAAACGCGAAATCCGTAGAAGAAACGACATCTCTTAACCAGTACCAATATCTATCTCCAGCATCATTTCTAGCAACAATCGAATCATGTCTTAACCTGAATAATGATAATTGAGAATTGTCTATTTGATAATTGTTAGGAAATGTAGATCCATTTGTAGCATTTTTGAATATTTGACAACCATAAACCATTATCTCATTCATCAATTCTATATCAGAATCGTACCATGTTCCTCCGGTCTCACATCCATTTGAAACTGCATTTTGTAAATGATTTCTATGCTTTAATATGTGACTTGTTTCAAAATCATTTTTTATTACTGTTTTAAATTGTGCTAAATTTGTTTTATACATCGCACTACCAATATAAGCTCCATCAGTTATATTACTAGCATTCATTTGTGCTGTTCCCATTATTCTTTCCGGTATCATCAAAACATGAGGTTTTGTACATTCTGTATCTCCCATGTGTAATCTATAATTAATATCGGCTACTAAATATTTTCTACCACTTGTTTTTCCTATGATATAATCTCCAACGAATATATCATCAAATGTTCCTGCTGCAATTTGTTTACTTAATGTCCCATCATAAAATAAATCAGTAATATCTTTTCCTCTATAAATACTATTATGTGCACCTGCATTTTTTTCTACAAGTGCAGTAAGTAATGTGGAAATTTTAACTTTTTTAGTTGTTCCATTTTCCACATCAACAACAGGTAATATATCTGTTGTTTGAAGATTCTTTAATTCTTCAAGTTCTGAAATTTTTTTAATTCCCATAATTGTAAAATCCTCCTTATTTTTTTACATTCCAACTACTAATCTTGTATTATCCTCTGTTGCAATATAATATCCATCTTCTGTTATAATTGGCGAAATTGCATCTTCTAAATTCTCTCTTGTTTCATTTAAAATAGTAGTTAAATTATCTATTTCTAATTGTATTTTTCCTGCTGCATCTTCTGACAACTGATTTTTCATCTTTTCAAACCAATTAGTAAACTCCTGTTCTTCAGTATTAAAGAAATTTGCCATAATATTTTTAAATTCTGTAAAATATGTATCGTGTTCCGCTTCTTGATCTTCATAATATTTCTTATATGCCTCTTGCCATTGTGCATATAATGTTGATGTATCAACTTGATATATTAAACTTGTAACCCAAGGACATTCACTACTACCTCTACAGTCTTTTATTAAGTCTTGTGTAATTTTTATACAAGATGGACTAATCGTAATATCAGCTAATCTAAATTCAATGATGTTTTCTTCAGTATTTATTGATGGATGTACTGGGTTGCTTGATGCAGTCCCTTTTCTATATACTATATTTCCTGCTCTTCCTAATTGAGTTTTATCCATTTGAGCTATAATACTGTCTATTCTAGTTAATACATCAGAATTTTGTGCTGTAGTTATTGTCAAATTGCTTGGATTTTCAAACCACTTATCCCCAATTAGTGCATAACCTGCTGAAACTATAATATTCATCCCATTATTTGCAGTAAAAACTTGCAAATAATCGGAAGGTTCACCTTTTGGAGTTGCAAAAACACCATTACTTATTAATTTTCTATATGGTCTATTCATATCATCTGCTGAATAAACACGATCATTATTTATCGCATCAAAAAAACCAGCAGTAACTTCAAATTTTACATCGTTTTCCATTTTTGCCTCCTATTCACTTTTTATATTTTGAAATGTCGGTTCCATTTTATATCCATTATCATCTATACTCTCTAATATTTCAGATATCCTAACATTAATTGAAATTCCGTATTCATTTACAATATTTACAATATCACCTAGATTATAATCATCTTTATATGTATAATTAGCTCCTATAATAACATCTCCTGTAAAAGATGTAATTGATTTATATTCAGACATTTTTTCATATCCAACACTTTTTAGGTTTTCAATATAAATATTATTACATAATACTACTTCAGTAATTTCTCCATCATCATTTTTTGTTAAAATAGCTATATTAGTTCCGTTTACTTGATAATATATTGTGCCATTTATATTCTTTTCATTACCATTAGGATAACTACTTAATAATTCATCATAATCAATTGAACTTGAAACATCTCTTGCATCCACATATAATTCATGTCTGTTAATTCCTGTCCCACTACCAATTGTAACAGTTTTTCTTTCTATTCCTTCGCCTTCTCCTGCAACAATAGCAATATTTTTTATATTGCTATCATCTTTGGTATAATCCGTTGTAGATATGTTATCATAGTTTTGTGAAAATTGAACATAATCACTTCTATCTTTCCCTTTATATAAAGAAAATACAAATTTTCTATCTTTTATAACAATTTTATATCCCCACTCGTAATTCTGACATAATTCTTGAATTTTTGTACCTACATAATCATAAGTAACTTGTTCTCTTATTGTTTCTTTAAATCCTACTTTATCTGCTAATACAAAGTTTTCTATTTTTCTTTCTTTGTTGGTAGGATTTATTATAGAATCCGTAATTAAAGTTCTTATATAATCTTCAACTAATCCATTAAAATTCGTTTGTTTGGCTACTATTCTTGAATTTAGTATATTTTTTATATCTGTACCTGTTATAATTAATTGATCTCCATTTTCTTCATCAGTTTTTATTTCAATTTTTGTTATTTCGCAAACCATATCGTCTTTTTTCCTAGCAATATATTTGCATTCTTTTATTTTTTTGATATTTTCAATAGTTGCAGAAATAACAAGTTCACAATCTCCCAATTCATTATATCTAGGAACCCATAAAATACTTGAATACATATCTATTATGTATTTTTTAATTAAATCTTTATCTAACAAATATAATTCATCCATATAATTCTATACCCCTAAATATACACGATAATATTTAAAACTAATATCCACTAGCATATCCTTCTCTCCATCATCAGCTAAAAAACTAAATCTATTATCTCCAATTCCTAATTGAAAAAATGTTGATTCACTTCTAACTTGTGGAATTAAATTATATTCAACCGCTTCTCTAGTTAAAATTACCGATTTTTTTCCTCTATTACAATTAATTATTAATTTATCATTTTTCATAAACTCATAATCAATTATAAAATTTTCTCCTGTTTCAATATTACGAATTTCTAGCTTATTTACAGTTCCCATAAATCCAATATTAATAATTAAACCTGTTTCACTTTCACTATCGTTTATAACATTTGTTACCTTTTCAAGATCTACAGAAGAAATTGCAATAGGTTGATTACTATTTATAGAAAATGGGAAAGAGAATTTTTTTATTGTTTTTGAAATACTTTGAACTATGGTATTAATATCTTTAAAATATGGATCAGGACATAAAATAGAAATCTGTGCAACTTGTTTTTGAACGAATATTGGAACTTCAAAAGTTTGCACATATCCTTCTATAAAAACATTTCTGTTATCATCTTCATAATAAATTTTACACCATTGTTTATTTCTAAAATATTTATAAAGTTTTAATCTATTTTGAGAAACATCTCCATTTATATATACTGTAATAACAATTTCCCTATTGGGAATTTTTGAACTATTAAAGGCAGAACCATCTCCATTTGCATAGGTTGAAGTATTTATATTAGCATTTGGAGGGGTTATTCCTTCTATATTTGCTATTTGATAATCTTCTTCGTTATCTGTTAATTCAAGGACTGCTCCTTTAATATTTTCAACTTTTAAAGTAAACATTTTTGATTTCCCTCCTATGCATTTACTAGATTTAATAAATTCCTTGTCTGCCTATATAATTCTAGTCTAGATGGTTGTTTTGGAGCATTTATTACTTGAGTAAAATTATTAACATTAGATGTTGAATTAGATATATTGTTAATATTAGAAGCATTGTTTTTCATTTCTTCTTTCATATCATTTGCAACAGCTTTTATCCAGCCTTTATTTCTTTCAAGAGGAACAACCGCTTCTGCTCCATTTCCTTCAAGTAAACCAACTTGTCCTTTTTCTAATACCCCACCTCTATATAATTTTGGTATATTTAATGTATTGATTCTTGATATATTTACACCTGGAATTGCATTGATTATTCCTATCGCACCGTTAATCATATTAATAAATCCATTTACTGTGTTTTCTATCATTCCTAATAATCCATTAATACCTGATTTAACAGCTCCACTAATTGCATTTCCTATATTAGTTCCAATGTTTGAAAATTTATCACTTATTGTATTCCATAATCCTCCGAAAAAATTACCAATATTGCTAAAAATACCAGTAATATTATTCCAAGCTTCTCTAAATCTATCTCCAAACCATCCTCCTACATTAGAAAATACATTTTGTATTCCTTGCCAAGCACCTTGAAAAAATGATCCTAATTGTTCAGGTAATTGTGCTAATCCTTGGAATATAGAACTAATTATCTGTGGCAACGCCTTTAATAATTCCAAGCATATAGTTGGTATTGCTTGAACTAATGCCATAAATAATTGAATTGCACCTTGTAGTAATACTGGTATATTTTGTATTAAAACATTAATTATAGTAGTAACAATAGTTGGTATTTGAGGAATAAGTGCTTGTATAATCAATGGTATTGCTTGAATAATAGCCATTAACAATTGCACTGCTCCTTGTAATACAATTGGTAAATTTTCAACTAAGCCAGTAATAATAGTATTTATTATTGTTGGAATTGCATCTACTAACGCAGGAATTATAAGTGGTATAGCTTCAACTATTGAATTTAATAATTGTACTGCTCCTTCTATCAATCTTGGAATTGCATCTGTTAATCCATATAAAATAGTATTTATTATTTCATCAAGATTTTCTGTTAATGCAGATATTATCTCAGGGATTGCTTCAATAATTCCCATAAAGAAACTAAAGGCTGCATCGATAAGATCTGGCAAACTGTCAACCAATACTCCAATAATCTGATTTACAACTTGTACTAATGCAATAACTAGGTTTGGAATTGCATCTGTTAATCCATTTACAAGACTTATAATAATTTGAACTCCTGCTTGAAGTAATTGTGGAATTGCCATCTGCAAAACATCTATTATTTGAGGTATAATACCAATTATTGCATCAACAACCGTTGGTAAAGCTTCAATTATTCCCTGTAGTAATTTATTCATTCCATCCATTACATCAGGTAATAGTTCTGTTATTAAATCAACAATTTGTGGGAATAACTCGATGAGTAATGATATAATACTATCAATTACAATTTTTACTTTTGGAACTATATTTTGAATAACAGTTCCTATACTATCTATTAAATTTTCCATTAAAGTATCAAAATTTGCATTTTCATCTGCCATGCCAGTTAATAAATTACTCCATGCAGACTTCATTGCTCCAATAGATCCTTGAATTGTTGTACTTGCTTCTTTTGCAGTAGTTCCTGTTATACCCATATTATCTTGAACCAAATGTATAGCTTCAACAACATCAGCATAACTTTCAATTGTCAAATTTCCAGCTTGTCCTTGTGCTTTTGCTAATTTGTTAGCATCTCCAATAAGTCTTTCCATTTCACTTTTAGTTCCACCATATCCAAGCTTCAAATTATCAAGCATTGTATAGTTTTGTTTTGCAAAACCTTGATATGCATTTTGTATAGATTCCATTGATGTACCCATTTTATTTGCATTGTCAGACATATCTGTAATTGCTTTATCAGCTACTTCTGCTGATTTTGCAGTATCACCATTTAAACTTTGTAATAATGATGCAGAAAATGAAGTTACAGTGTCCATATATTCATTTGCAGAAAGCCCAGCAGTTTTATATGCATTATTAGCATAATTTTCTACAATGCCTGAGCTGTCCTTAAATAATGTTTCAACACCACCAACTAATTGCTCATAATCAGAATAACTAGCTATTGCCTGTTTACCAGCATTAAGTAAAGCACCACCTAATTTCAAAATCCCATTTATGCACCCTTCAACCGCATCTGCTGCTAAATTTGCTAATGCTCCTTTAAGAACTGTAAAACCACCATTTGAAGCATCATCTGCTGATTTCCCAGCACTATCGATACTTTTATCTAATTTATCAGCAGCACTATCAAGTTCCTGCATTTTGGTTTTATTATCATTTAAATCACCTGATAATGTTTTAATTTCTTTTGCTAAATTTTTGGCTTCTGATGAATTTTTACCATATTGTAGTACCGCATTCTTATATGCCTCTTTTGTATCATCTACCGCTTTTTGTTGATCGTCTATTGTGTCAGATAATTTACTTGTACTACTATTAGCTCTTTCTTCAGCTTTTTGTAAATTTTGTAATTGTGTACTATAATTACTGTATTCTTTTTCAATTTTATTTACCGCAGCCTCTTGATTGTTAATAGTAACTGTTAAATTCGATATTTGTTGTTTTATGCTTGAATGAGCTTGTTCTGCGGAACTCAATTGACTTTGTAAATTTCTAACTTCATCAGAATTTTCTCCATAGGCTCTTTTTGCATCTTCTAGTTTTTTCTTCAAATTTTCAATTTCACTAGCAGACTGCTTTTCATATTTTTGTGCAGTTTGTAACTGCGTTTGATATGATTGCAATTTACTAACTTGTGCTTCCATCGTAGATTTTAATTGTTTCAACTTTGCACTTAAACCATCTGTAGACTTTGTCCAATCATCCATACCAGAACTTGCTTTTTTAAATTCGGAATTTGCGAGTTTAATATAATTATTAGCTTCAGATATATTCTTTTTTAAATCCGATATATCCAATTTATATCGAGTTGTAATATCTTCTCCTTTTGCCACTTACTTTCCTCCTTTCATCAAGCAAACTAAAACCAGCTATCACTAGCTGGTCTTCTTATTTGTTTTTTCCTTTTATTTTTATTGTTTTGATTATTTGCTTCATCATAAATTCGTAATCTTCTAACTAATAGAAAAATCTCTCTCATTTTTTCTTTTCTTATTGAAAATGGATCAACCGTTGGAAAACGATTACATATTTCCATTTCAAGTTCAAAGAATATTTGATAGAGGGGAATAGCAGTATTCCCCTCTTCTAGTTTTTTCCATCATTTCCTTTTGTTATTTGATTTATAGAATAAGCTATAATTTCGGCTATAACATTCATTATTTCTTTTAATTTTGTATGTCTTAATTCTTCATCTGTTAATCCATCAAAAACTTCTTTTAGCAATGGTTTAACAATATTCATTGAACTTGCCAAAACTTTTGCAATTGCTTTTAGTAACTCTGCTTTGTTACTAGCTTGAATATTATCAATATCAATAACATCCAACAAATCTTCTACTGTTCCAAACATTAAATCGTAAGTTTCAGCAGTATATGTTTTTGTTATTTCTTTTTTGTCGTAGATATTTAATTTTAAATCCATATTTTTTTCCTCCTATTAGGCTTTTGCCTTTAAAGTATCTATTGTTGTAACAGTATCAAAGAATGTACTAACATCTGCTAGGTCTTTAGATAAATCAACATTAATAGCTTTTGCAGTTTTACCTGTTTTGGTGAATTTATGTGTTGTTGAAATTCCTGTATATGTTACTTCTTGACCGTTAGAGTCTGTTCCATCATTTTCTGTTGCATGTGTACTATCAGGAATACTAAATGTTCCTTTATGTCTCCAAACATATACTTCATCACCATTAGTTTTCTTTGTTTTATAACCAAGAGCAAAGTATTTGGTTTTTCTTTCTCCCTCAATTAATGTTCCTGTTGTTTCATCATAATCTTGTCCTGTTATAAATGCTAATTTATCTAATGGAAGTACAGATGTAGAACATTTTATTTCATCTGCACCAACAGAGTTGATTACAATTGCAGCCATATTATTATAATATTTTGATTCACTTGAATTACTTGTACTTTTTGAAATTTCTCCAACACCAGCTAATTCATATACCTCTCCTGTTTTGTAGCCTTCTCCTTCTTTATTATTATCAGATAATACTTCTGCCACAACTAAATCTGTGACACCTCTATACTCAACGATTTCATCTAAATTCTTATTCATATAGATTTTACCTCCTTATAAATTTTCTATTATTCTTACTGCTATACCTCTTCCAGTTTGTGTGGGTTCATCACTTTCAACATCATATCCTTTGCCACTCACAATAAACCCATCCCTTTTTAATTTTTCTTTTAAATTTAATAATTCTTTATCTATTAGGTCAGAATTGTTAGAATAAAATGCAACAATAAAAAGCCATACAATTTTATGTTCTTCATTATTGTAAAAAGCATCTCCATCAGAAGACATATTTTTAAAAGTGAAGTACGATTCAGGATAACCTTCTTCTTTATTCATCGTACCTTGTTGAAAATAAGGATAATTCATGCTCTCTAATACTTTTGTTAATTTATCTTTCATTTACCCTTCCAACCTCCTTATTTCATTATTAAATATTTCTTGTTGTGCTTCTAATACTTCTTTTCTTGTGCTTGTACCAAAAATTGCATTATACATTTTTTTATCTTTTTTATGCTCTGCCATAATTCCAAGATTTTTTCCGTATTGGTTACTAACACTGTGGCTTTGTGTTCCATACATCAAAAAAATTGAAGCTAGTCCACCCTCGCTTATGCTAAAACCTACTTTTACACTTGCTAATGTACCAGCCCATTCAATTTCTGCTTCTTTTTTCAAAGCTTTTTCAGTTCTCTTAGTTTCATTATGTGGTGTAATCGCTTCTTGTGCTTTTTTTGTAATAATTTCGTGGGTTTTCTTTAATGATTTTTCTGATATATTTTTTGTATTTGCATTTAATTTATTAAGCCTTGCTATTGCTTCATTAAAACCCTCAAATTCCAAATAAGCCTTGTTACTCATACTAAGCACCACCTTTTAATCTTTTGACCTTAAATTTTAAAAATTGATGTCTTTGATTTATATCTTCAGGTTCATTTATTATATCGAATACAGCCTTATCTTCAGCTCTTGCAATTCTGCAAACACCAGTAATATCTGATCGATACATAGTTTCAATGTTTGCTGTATCTTCAATGGAATACACACCATTTACCGTTTTCTCCGTTCCACCATAAGTTTTAAAACTGCCAAAAAAAAGATTAATAGAATTACCATTTTTATCTTTTTCTGCTAATGCTTCATCAACAGTTGGATATTCCTTATTAGTGATACCCTTTTTTGTTGAAATCTTTGGTATAAGTAAAACAAGTGGAATAGGATTGGTTATATTTATTGAAAATCCACTCATTTTCCATCACCATCCTTATATGCTAGTTGAGTAGCTCTTTGCCAAAAGTATGATGATAAATTTGCTTTTTGAAAATATACATCATCAACACCTCTTGCAATCACACCAGCTGATTTTACATCATTAACAACAGATGATGGAATTCCTCCATCTATCATCAATTGTTGTATTTCAGCAATCCAATTTTTAAGAATTGTATCTTGGTAAGTTCCTGTAATTCCCAAGCATTCCTTTACTTTTTCTAACATATTACTGCTCCTTTTTTAGTCTACTTTTTCAACTAATCTTCTTGTATCAGATAATAATTCACTTGCTCTTTCTTTCTCAAATTCAACAATATCATTTTCTTTATAGTCTCTATCATTGTATTTGTCTGTAAATGCAATCCTAATTTTAAGTTTTATTTTTTCATTATCTGATCTTTTGTTGTTTGTCTTTCTACTTGTTTTTTCTTTCTCTTCTTGTTCTTCTAAATGTTCTGTCTTTTCTTCAGTTTTTTCTATAGATTCTTCATCTACATCAGTATTTTTTTCAATTGTAACTTCAGGTGAATTAACATCTATTACATCATTTTCCTTTAAATCTTCTCCTGATACAATATCATTTTCATTAATTACAACTTGTTCTTTTTCAACAATTTCATTTTTTTCAGCAGTTTCATCTGCTTGATTTTGTGTTTTTGCCATTTTATATACTCTCCTTTTTTAAAATAATGAATTAAGGGGATTCTCATCCCCTCATCTTACCCTTTTACAGATTTTTTTAATAAATAGATATAGTTTGTGTTTAATGGTTTACCATCTAAAATAACTAAACCTTTTGTAATCCATTTATTTTTATCTTCATCGAAATATCTCTTATATCCAAATGTCATATTTGAGTTAATACCATAAGCTTTTTCAGGAACCCAGAATATTCCAAAATATTCTCCATTTGCACATAAATCAAATGATTTGAATAAATCTTGTTCTGTTCTAAGTACAGGATATTCATTGAATTTATATTGTTTATCACTAGCATCAAATCCAGCCTTATTTATTGGTTGATTATTAGCATCTTTTAAAGTACATAAATTACCTACATAAGTTTGTTTTGCCATAGCAAATTCAGGATTAGCTCCTTCCATTCCTAAAGGTATATTAGCAAATAATTTTTTCTCCCATGCTGTCCAATCTGCAATTTCTTCTTCTGTAAATTCTATAATGTTACTTGCTGGTATTCTTTTTAATCCTGCTGCAACATCTGTAAGAATTCCAGTTGGTTGTGCATTTCCTGTACCTTTTAAAACTGCTATATCTCTAGCTTTTAAATAAGCAGTTAATAAAGCATTTATTAATTCTTTTTCAAATACTTCTACACTTAATATGCTTTGAAGTAATGATTGTGCTATTCTTATTTCTCCAATATGGTAAGAGAATACAACACTTCCTGTAGCTCCATCAACTTTTTGATCTTCGCTGACACCATGTTCTTTGTCAGCTCCATCTGTTCCACTCCATGTAAATGTTGCATCAAAGTCAGATATTGGAACTTCAACACCACCTTGAACATTTAACATACGAACTCTTGAAGAAAATTGTCCATATGAACCTTCTATTTTTTTAATTAATTCTTGTAATACTGTATGTGGAATCAATACTCCTAATGCATCACTTGTTACTTCTCCTGCTGCTCTTGTTTCAGTGCGATATTGTGTTAATATTTCATTTAATTTTGCACTTCTTGTTCCTGTTTGAGCATATTGTTTGAAAGCCATTCTATATTCCATTGAAGAAAGTATATCTTCTTCATTATTTGAAGCTTGTCCTCTTTGATTCATTTTTGCTCCTCCTATAACGTTTAAAACTGCATTTGGATTAAATCCATTTGCACTTCTTCCTTCATTTGCTTTATCATCTTTTTTGTCATCTTTGTTATCTTCTGCACCTTCATCTTTGCCATCATCATTTCCGTTGTCTTCTTCTAATTTTTTTAATTGCTCTTCTGCATCATTTATTTCATCACGCAAAGCTATTAAAGTTTCTCCTAGACTTCTTACTTCTGTAATGTCTTGTGAATTCTTCATTCTTTCCTCTTTTTCTTTTAACTCTTGTTTTTTTCTTTCAATTAATTTCTTTAAAAAATCTTTCATTTTAATTTCCTCCTAATAAATATTTAATTTTTAGCTTTTCAAGCTCTAATTGCTTTGGAGTAGTCTCCACCGCTCCACTTCTAGCAGTCTCCACCGCTAGGCGTGCAGTATCCACCGCACTTTTATCTCTAGCAGCTATCGAAGTATCTTCATATGCAGGAAATGTTACTGCACTAACTTCAACAACTGTTGAAATTGATTTTATATGTCTTGTTGGATAGTCTGTGTCTAGCCCTTCCCATTCTTCATCTTCTATTCCAAACATAAATGACATACCTGTTATGTCGCCACGCTCTATTGCACTATATAAATTTCTAGCCTCACTATTATTTTCTACATCTAGTTCTACTCTAATTTCCATACCTTCATCATCAACTGTTAATTGCATTGTAGAATTTTTTGTATTTTTCCTTGATCTTGCAAGTGGTATTTTAGATTGATCATGATTTACAAGAAATCTAACATCTTCCAGATTGGTTTTCTTCAAAGCCCCTCTTTCAATTATTTCTGCGAAAAAACCTCCTATGTCTGTTTTACTATCATACACAATTGGTCTTCCAACAATAATGTTTCCTTTCTTTTCATCCTTTTCTGCTCTAATTTCAAAGTCGTAATTTCTTCTAATTAGTTCATTCTTCATTTTTGTTACCTCCATCCTTTTTTATTTTGTTATTTTCTGCATTTGCTTTATTACTTGACATAGCAATTTGTCCTGCAAGTTCTGGAAGTGGTCGCATTCCAAATGCAGTTCTTAATTCATTTTTATAGCAACTTGCACTATCAACTAATACATCAAATAATTCTATTTTTTGACTTGTATCCATAAATATCAATTCATGTGGATACATCATAACTTTATTTTTGAAACCTTTTTCTCTATTTGTAAACATTGTCATTGTAAATGATTCGCCTGTCCTTTTTAAAATTGGTTCTAAACTTTTTTGATAAAATGCTTCATATTGTGGTTTAGTATAATCTCCTGTCAAAATTGGAAGCGAGACACCTATATTTCTCAATATCTTTTCATCTATGAATTTTAGTGTTGTAGCATCTACTAATTGTATTTTATTTTGTAGTGGGATGTATTCTCCCTTTATATCTAATGGCAAAAATCCACTTTCATTATTAGCTAGCCTTTTTTCTATCTCTTTGATGTTATTTTCCATCTTTCCATCATCCATTAATGTGTTATATTTAATAACTCCATTAATAGAAAAAGAACTTTTTAGTGCTTTTGCAACTCCTTGAAGCAATGTATTGTTTAATTCCAATGTTTTCAGTAATGCTCTATTATCAGGTTGTCCAAATTCGTTACCTCCCATGAATTCATTGATGGAATATCTATATCGTATATGTATTACATCTGAATATGCTAGCATTGTTTTGTATCCATTTCTGAAAGTAAATTCTATTCCAAGTTTACCTTCTGGATCTTGTAAAAATGTAACATTTGTTGGTTGTATTGGATAAAGTCCTGTATAATGCTTATTTCCCTTTATATCCTTATAATAAGTTGGAATTATAAAAGAGTTATAATTTAAAAATAATTGCCAATATACTTTTTCAAAGAAATCTGTTTGTGTCATTCTCTCATTTGGTTGATCTAATAATTTCTGTATCTCACTATTTTCTACTGGTACTAAATCACTTCCACTTTGCTTTATGTGAAATGGATTCGCTTTTGTCAACTCCGTAACTAAACAAGCTATAGCTTGTTGTACTACATCGCTTGCATAAATATCCTGCCCAAACTGCGAAAAAATGGGAGTGTACCCATTTAACATTTTTGCATAATTTATATTTGGTTTTGTTTTCTTAAATTTATTAATAAAATCAATTAATCCCATTTTGTTTACTCCTTACTTATTTATTAACTTGTGAAACTCGTTTCTGTAGCGTCTGTATATCTCGTATAAAATTATTAATGTTACAGCACCATCAATTCTCTTGCTAGCTTGTTTCTTTACTTTAACACACATAATATTACCTAGATTATCCATTTCAATTGCTGCATTTCCAAGGCACCATCTATCCATTTCATTTTCATTGTAATTTATTACTTGGTCTTTTAAGTCTGCCTCTACCAATTTCATTGCATTAGACAAAACTTTACCTTGTAATATCATTTCTGTTTCAAGACTGTATTCTCCCATTCTGTCTGTAAATGATTTTGAGAACCTTTGGTCATAACCTGTCATATATGTTTTTATGTTATAGTTTTTGTACAGTGAATAAAACCAGTCCGCAACCTTTGATAAATCAATTTCATTTCCTTCGTGTATTGTAAGTATTCCTTTTTTTGCCCACTCTTCATATTTTGCTCCTGCTTCTTTATCGTTACTATCTTGAAGTTTGCTTTCTGGTATCCAATAATGTGTATGAACATATTTTGTTTTGCAGTCTGGCTTCATTAATAATATTTTTGCATTTGATAAGTCAGTAGTTGCAGATAGATCAACTGCCCCCAAACAAAAAGAACCTCTAAACTCTTCAAGTTCAAAAGGTTCTGTTACATAACAGTAATCTTCATTCATTAACCATGCTTGAGCATTGTTTTGTTTTATATTAAAGTCCTTGCAAAGTGTGTGCATTCTTTTCGATTTAGACTTTTTGGATTTTTCAATTTCTGTTCGTAGTGATTTCCATTTCTTCACTACTCCTAAACCGTGGATTTGATTTATACCAACTTTGTTCATCCTGCCATATTTCCTCTTCACTATCTTGCGTGTATAACCATGGCAAATAATGAATATCATCCGTTTCATCAAATATTACTTCTCTTGCATATACTAATTCATGATCTAAATATCCATCATTGATAAATCCTTCCGTTGTCAAGTTGATGAATAATGGCTCATCTTTTGTTGACATTGATTTCTGCCCTGCTTCTGCTATTTCATCATTTGGTGCATCGTGGCTTTCATCCATATACATTTTATCTATATTTCTACCATCTTTATTTTGCGTTTTACTTGACATTTTAAATATTGTTATATTTTTCTTTGTATTGCAAATTTGTGACATGTTTTTATGTGTAATTTTTGAATGTGGATCTATTCTTTTCCTCATATTGTCTACTTCATTCCATAACAAACTAGCTTGCTTGTCATCATTTGAGGCACAAACTATATCCATACCACCTTCGCCAATTCTCAAATCTGTGTGTGCATCTGCTGCCATAAGTGTTGTTTTTCCATTTTTTCTTGCTATTAGTAAAAGTATATTTTGAAATCGCCTTACCCATCGTTTTAATTCTTCATCATATACTTTAAATGAATAAATTGTTTCTATAAATGCTTTTTCCCATAATAGTAATTGCATTGGCATATTATAAAATGGCTTTTTACTTTGTAAACATAGATTTTCCATAAATTCTATTCTTAAATGGCTTTCTTCTAAATCATATCTATATCGTGGATCATCTAAATCTCTTATCAATTTTTGTAATTCTGTTTTTAACTCTAATCCTACAATTATATTTCCTTTTTGAATTTCACTATAATATTCTTTTAAATAATTAACTTCCTCCATATTTTTTTCTTTGCTCCAAAAACTTTTGTACAGGATCCTCTTCTATTTCATGGCCATTAATCATTGAATACACCATTCTTATTGCATTCATATAACTTTGAGAATGCTCTTTATATAGTTTTGCTGCCTTAGTCACTTTTTGTTTAGTTGGATCTTTGGGATGAATTCTAATAAATGGCATTTTCTTTAGCTCTTCCATTCTTTCTTCCAAAAAAGCTATATCATCTAAAAGTGGATTGATTAATTCCTTCTTATTTGTTTCTACATCCTTAAAAATTTCATCTAACTTTTCTCTTCTTGTCATAAAAACACCTTTCTTTCTGTATCTTCTTTTTTGAAATCCAAAAAAAATGAATTTTTTGCCTCGTGTGAAAAAGAGGTACCCCTTACAGTCCCCAGACACTAGTTCATCATTAAGCTAGGCGGGGGGCTATGGTTGAAAACTTTCAAACCATTCTTCTATATATTTTCTCCAAGCATCGTTTTTTGCTCTGTTTAAACATATATCCTTTTCTGTTTCTATAAATATCAGTTCTGCTCCTAGTTTATCTGCCAGTCTTTGTCTTTCCATCTTTAATGGATATGTTCCTACTATAAAAGCATTTTGCCAATTTCCCAGTCGCATCTTTATTTGCTCTAACAAAGTATTTCTTATCTCAAAAACATTTTGCTGTAATTTCTTTGGTTTATTATACTTATCGCAAAAACTAATACATTCCCATATTTTATCAATATCTACTATTAAATCATCCGCTGTTGCCTGTTCATCAACCCATGTTGATTTACCACTGCAAGGCGAACCATAAACAATATATACTTTTTGTGGTAATTCATATCCAAATCGATGATGTACTTTATTATGACATTTGAAATGTATTAACATTATATTTTCTGGATTAAGACTTATATTATAATCATTAACATTTATATTATTTAGTGGTATTTTATGATGTCCTATGCAATCGTAAGCCTTTACTATTTCCTCTCCACAATACTCACAAATGAGTTTTCCCTCTTCATTTACTCTTTCTAGTTTCAAATTCTCTAGTAATTGCTGCCACTCTTTAGATTTATATAAATCATGGGGATTTTCAAACATAACATATTCCCCTCCTTACCATAATTCATCTTCTGCTTGTTTTTCTTTTAGTTCCAACTCTCGTTTACTAAATCCTAACTTTATCATATTTTCTCTGCTTTTTCTTTTTGCTTCTGTCACTCTTGTAAGTCCATCTTCTATTCTTTGGATTTTATCAACAGTTGCTTCCGCTTCCGCTTCTGTTACTGTTTCTATTGCACCATCACTATTCTTTTTTCGAATATGTCCTATTGTCATATCTTTATCTGCTTTTTCCAGTTTTCTTATTCTTTGTAGCATTCTAACTTCTCGTATGGTTAGCAATTTGTATTCTGCCATGTATTCTTCCATTAGCAAATTATCTATGTCACTTATCTTATAATTTTTAAATAATTCTTTTTCTTCCTCTGTTAAAACATCAGTATATATTTTTTCATATTCTCCAGTAGTGATTGCGTTTTTGTTCTTAGGTGGAGCATGTCCGCCTTTGTTGCTTTTGGCGTTTTGGTTGCCTTTAAGTATTTCACTTTTATTTCTTGTTAATTTATATTGATTTATAATCTTTTTTAAATCAGACAAAGTAATGTTGTATTTTTTAAAAATGTTTTTATATGTCATTCCACCTAAATAATCTGTCTTTATTCTTTCAATTTTGTTCTGTGTCAACGCAACTCACCCACCTCCATTACTTTTTTTCTAACTCTGCTTTTTTTCCTGTTAGTGTTTCCCAGCGTTTTACTATAACATCACAATATTTTGGATCTAATTCCATCATATAGCAAGGTCTACTTAATTGTTCACAAGCTATTAGAGTTGATCCGCTTCCACCAAATAAATCTACGACACATTCATCTATTCTACTACTATTTTTTATTAATCTACTTAGTAGCTTTATTGGTTTCATTGTTGGATGTAAATCATTTATTGTAGGTTTATTTTCTTCTATAATTGTTGTACTAATTTTATCTGCATATATTTCTTCTAGCATTTTTACTAGTTCTTCTTTCTTTAATTTTCTAAAATCTTGATGCTTATCTTCTATAACTGTTGCTTGTGTTCTATCATCTATGAAATAATGTGCTGCACCATCTTTCCAGCCATAAAGACATGGCTCATGTTTCCATTGATAGTCCTGATTTCCTAATATAAACATATTTTTATTCCATATTATCTCTTGTCTGACTTTTAATCCATTTTCATTTAATGCTTTTTCAAAATTTATATGTTCTCTTGAAGCAAACCATATATAAAATGCTCCACCTGCTTTCAGTATCTCTGATAGATTTTTAAATGCTTTTGTTAAAAATTCTCCAAATGCCTTATTGTCCATATTATCATTTTGAATTTTCATTCCTTGACTATTTTCAACATTCACATTATAAGGTGGATCCGTTAATACCATATCCGCTTCTCTATTATTCATCAGTCGCTCTACTGCCTCTTTATTGGTACTATCTCCACATACTAGCCTATGTTTTCCTAATATCCATGTATCTCCTATTTTTGTTATAGGTTCTTTTATTTCTTCTAGTTCTTTTTCTACATCAAAATCATCTTCTGTTGCTTCTAATGTATCATTAAAAATCTCATTCAATTCCTCTGCACTAAAAATTGTACTCCTTAAAACAACTTGATTCATATCTGCAGTTTTTGCATTCTCGTGTCATACATCTACTTAAATTCATAGGCATATACCTCATTTGTATTATTGGTTGCGGACAGAGGATTCGAACCTCGTCTAGGAGTTATGAGCCCCTTGTGCTGCCATTGCACCATCTCCGCAATATAATAAAAAAGCTACCCAGAAAGGAAAAGAAGGTAGCTTTTACTAAAAATATTAATTTGACTATACTTAGTTTTTTTGCAATTATAATTATAACAGATTATTTTTTTAAAAAATACAGAAAAAATATATAAATTTTATATAATTTTTCTATAATTTTTTATTTTTGTTATATTCTCGTTGCATTTTTGTTATAGAATTTTTTAGTGTTGTTGTTATTGCACCATATGTTTTACTCTTTTTTACGGCTATTTCTTCTATGCTTATTTTTTGATAGTATCTCATATCTATCACATCTTGATTATATTTTTTTAATGTTTTTACTAAATCTTCTACTATTTTCAATTTTTGTTTTAGCCTTTTTATAAATCTCTCTCTTTGTTCTATCTTCTCTTGCTTTTCTATTATTTGATTTTCTATACTTGATTGTACATATCCTTTTGCTTTTGGCATACCATCTAAATTTGCACTTTTTATATCAACTATCTCATCATTTAGATCTTGTATTTCCGCTTCTACCATACTTATCTTAAATTTATATGTATTATAATTTTCAAGGACTTCTTGAATATTCATCTTTGGCACCTCCTAAATTTTATAAATAAAGAAAGTCAACACTATAATTGCCCATATTTCTATCACATTGATAATATTGTTTTTATTGCTGTCTTTCGAATTTAATTCTTTTGCTATTTTTGACAGTGCTAATATTACTAAAAAAGATATAAATATAATTTTTAATATTTCAAACATAATGTCCACCTGCCTTTCCAGATTATTTTTTTCTATTGAGTTCGTTTTTGAATTTTTTATTTTTTTAATAATTTTTTCTGTTTTTTTCTTACTGCTATACATTGTTATTGTTTTTTTATTGGTTATTGATTTCTTTTAAAAACATTTTTCCAAAAATATGCCATATTATCTATTGCCTTTTGCATTATTTCAGCCATGGGTTCTACTATTTCAAACATAAATTCCATAAATGTACTAAAAACTTTAATTATTATATATATTGGTGTAAGCATTATAACTAAGACTAAATATATAAATTCTTTCATCTTACATTTACTCCATATAAATTTAATATTGTATTATTTCTTAGATAATCTATTTTTCTAATGATTTTTAAATCTTTTTCTTTTATTTTTGTTGGTGTACTTTCGGCTCCAAACTCCTTCATTGCCACCACTCTAAATTTTGCCAACAGTGTTTGTAATTGTATATATTCTTCTTCATCCATAGTATCCTCCTAGTTTTTTTCTAGCAGCTGTGTTTCTATTGAGCCATATTCAATATCTGTGTTTTTTAATTCATTTATAAAGTCTTTCATCACATCTATTTTTCCTTTTAGATATGCTATTTCTTTATCTTTCTCAATTAATTGCTTTTCTAGTTCTTTATTTTTATTTAATATTTTTTCTTCTGCTTTTTTAGCTTCATTTATAACTCTTCCAGCTTGTACCATTATCACTTCAGGATTATTTAATAATTCATCAATTATTGTTCCAATAGATTTGCTATTTTCTTTTTTTGATATGCTGCTATTTTCATTTGGTGGTTCTAGTCCATCACTATTTTTATTTCCTTTTGGTTTATATCCACTCATTACTTTCCCTCCATTGCTTTATTTCTTTTCAGTTTTGCAATTACTGTAGTTTTATTATAATTTTTAGCTATTAAATATGATGTATATCCATCAATTAAGTTGTAGTCTAAATCAATCACTATCTGCGATTCAAATTTATGATTTTCTTTGTAATATTTAAATTTCTGTTGTAGTTTCTTTGGATTTGGTTTTGAAAAATGTTCAGGTATCTTGATTTTACTTATTTCTATTTCTACTGCAGTTTCACTCATTAAGGCATCTATGATCTCTTTTTTTATTTTGCTGTCCGCTTCTTGAATATCAATAATTGCCTCATTTCCTTTTATTATTTTTAAATCACAATATCTAATTAATGCTATTGTTATCCATAATAATCCACATATTATCCATGTTTTATTTTCACTTATTATTGATACAGTTATGTCTAATATTCCATTCATAATATAAAATACTAGCATTAATATATCTGTTCTATTTAATTTCGTTGCTTCTTCCCAAGTTTTCATATTATCCCTCCTCTAAATCATTAAATATTTTTTTATATGTTTCTACTTCATTTAATTGATTAAGTATCTCTTTTACCTCTTTTTCTGATAACAACTCAATTTTGTCTTTATCCTGATATGATACATCAGTGTTCCCAACATATTTTCCAACATGCACAAAGAAATTTCCTTTTTGCGTTTTATATAATGTACATTCATATTTTGGATAACAATATAATCCCCAAATTGATTTTTGCTCTATTGTCTTTATATACTTTAAAATTTCTTCTGCTTTTTCTGTATCATATACTTTATTATTTAATAGGTATTTCATAATTTTTTACCTCCACTATTTTTAAAATTTTTAGAATATAATAATTTATATTAGGTTCTGCTCCCCAACCTACTTGTCCCTCTCCTATGGTTACAGCACATTTGCATTTAATTGTTGGAGAATTATATTTGTAACCATTTCGTAATAATACCATTGCAATTTTGCCTGTTCCCACTGTCAAATATCCAAGTCTTTTATCATAATATGGTTTCATTTCTCGATATTCTTCTTTCTTCTCTCCACTAGCAATCATATCAAACCATTTCTTTTTTATTGGTAATACAATCATCTTCACACCTCTTTTTCGTGTTATTTGTTTCATCTATCATTTTCTTAACTACTTCCCATACCGTTTCTTCATCTTTGCCTGTTTCTTCTATAACCATTTTTATTGTTGCAGCTACGCCCATTAAAACATCTCCAACTGTTATATCTTCTTTTATGCAATATACATTTACCCCTTCCTGATCTTTTGTAAATTCAATGAATTTCTTTTCATCATAATAACAACCACGACATCCCATCTTCTCAACTCTGCAAGTATCCCATTCTTTTCCTGTACATTTCATCCTTCTGTACCTCCTTTTATACTTTCTTTAGCTTCATACCAACTATTATGTATTTTTAAATTACTATTGTTTTCAATATATTCTATTATTTTAAATAATAAGCAGTTATTTCCTTTCAAGTCATTTATAGAATTATAAGCCTCTAATGGTGGATCTACTCTTTCTCCACTTTTACTTATTTTGAATATTAATATTGGTTGAAAAAGTCCGCTTCCTATCATATTTTTTGGATATAACATTTGTAATAATATTCTCCATTCCTCATTTGTTACTTTACTTATATTTTTACTCATAATTTGTTTTATAATTTCTTCTGTAAAATCATAATACCTGTATCTTTCACTTTCAATTAATTTTTTATCATCTTCTTTATAATTTAACATTTTTATTTTCCTTTCTTAATTTCACTATAGCATTTGACCAACATTTTGTGCATCCTATTCCTTCGTAATTGCAAGTATCTTCTTCTTTTCGCTTATCTATCTTTTCTGAGCCGAATACATCTGATGGACACATATTTATTCCACCATAGCAAAATATCTGATGACATCTCTCTTCTGTTGCATGTTCTACCACTATTTGCATTATTTCTTTATATGTAATATTTACATCTGGTTCTTCTGTAAATATTACTTTCTTTTTTCCTTCCATATCATAAATATTAGACATACTCTTTTTTGCTCCTTATAATTTTATTTCTGTATCTCTTGCCTCTTTATTCATTATCAACGGTGAGTTGGTTGTTATAATTAGTTTTCTCTTTCTAAAATTCTCACAAGCCTCTTGTTGAGAGTCCTGTATTTTATTGCAAAATGGATATTTTCCACATTTTATACATTTCATATCATTCCTCCTAATACTCTCCTATTTGAACTATAACTTTTGGTGTCTTGGCATACTTTTTAAAAATTCTTACATCTGTAATTTGTGAGTCATCTTTGAAAGCAAATTTATTTAGTGCATCACTAACTATTTTTCCTATATTGTCCCAGTCAGGTTTCTTTGTTGGACTTATTGCTCCACAAAGCATTTCCGCTTCTTTCTTTTTGCTTGTACTTTTAGGAATTTCAAAATAGGCTATAATTGTCATAGTTACTCTGCCCTCAATTGGTTTGTATTGTGGATATTTATATACAAAAATCTGTCTTACCAAATATTCATAATTTTTTGTTTTTGTTGGTGTATATGCCCTTCCTGTATATGTATTCATTCGTGGTCTAGCTTTTCCAGTTATACTTTCCTCTATTTCAATTTCATATTTTAATTTCATTTGTACCACCTCTTTATTTACTTTTTTCCTGCATCCATTTTTTTGATTTCTTTATCAATTAATTCTATATCTCTTCTTATATATTGTTCTTGCATTTTTACTTCGCTAAGTGAATGTATTAAAGCATCTTTTTGTCCTATCAAATATAATTTTTGACCATTTATTTGGTTTGAAACTAATTGTATTTGATAACATACTTCTCTTATTTCAATAAATATTTCGTTTGTTGTCCACTTTTTGCCACCTGTTCTACACAAAATTGGATATTTCTCCTCAAATCCTATGTAATCTCCATAGTGTGCATAGTCCCAACCTATATACCAGCCTTCTGTTGCTTTTTCATTTCCTATGTGTAATCCCTCTTCTGAATAAGTAATTCCTCCATGGACATTTATATCTATTTCACTTATTTCTTTCCCATAAAATTTATTGTTTTTAGGAATTCTAACATATGCTGTTGGATGTGTTCCTAAATTTAAAATATAGTATAATAGTCCAAAACATGTTCCTGTTTCTAATATTTCTATTTTTCTATCTGCTTGATATATCATTTCCTTTCTCATATCTCATCTCTCCTTCAAAAATTTTTTCTCCAATTTTTAATTTAAATATTGGTTTTATGTTATAGCATTCTAAAAACACCATTAAGCCAATCATTGTTCTATATTTGTATTTTTCCATATATTCTTGGTGCATCTTATTAGCCTTATTTCTTTGATACCCTTTACTCATAATTAATTTTATAAATCGTTTCTTTTTCATTGTTTTAGGCATTACGATCAAGTTTAATTCTCCTGAATATTCTTCTTCCCCTATTTCAGCAAAAGCTACACATTCATTTTTAATTCCACCTTTAGCATATTTAGGACATCTACTTTCTTCATCAGTTAAACCAAGTTGTGCTTTTCCTAATGGCTTCATTTCTCCACTTAATCCATTTACTGCATAAAATACAGCTTTTAAATCGCTATCTTCTCCCATTTATTTCTCCTTTTCCAGTTCTTTCAATGCAGGTTTTAAACATTTACTACACAATGCTAATTTTAATTCTCCTCTTCCTGTAATAGTGTGTGGTATTATTGCAATTCCGCCCACCATTTCATGTCTTTTTTCTTTTATTTCTATTTCCGCTCCGCAATAATCACATTTATAAAAGTCATATTCTTTCTTCTTCTTTGCATTTACAACTGAGCTGCCTCTTTCTATTGTTTTCATTTTTACATATACAGGAACCGTAGTTCTGTTATATAGAATGTCTAAGTTTCCCATTATACTGCCCCCATTTCTATTGTATAGGCATCATATTGTGTACTTAACTCTGTTTGTCCTATTGCGGATAAAATACATTTTTTAAAATATTCCTTTGGTTTTTGAATTACAGTCTTCGTATTTGCTATTGAGTATTGTTTCAGTGCATATAATAGTTTTTTAGAGTTCATCTCTTCGACTTTTTCCTTAGTTTTTAAATCCATATACATTTCTTTTAATATTTCTTTGATTTCGATAGCAAGAGCAGGATCCAAAACATGTAATTCACAATTTTGTATAATTCTCTCAAATTCCATCTTGTCTATCTCATCCATCTTAGTTTTTGTTTTTTCTTCTTCTGGATCAGAATGATAGATAGATTTAATTTTATTTAATTTAATTTCATTTAATTTGATTTGATTTAATTTGCATAATTTTGCATATACTTTTTTGAGTTTTGCATTACATTTGTATCGTTTTTTATATGCACTTGCATTGCTTTTGCAATAATTTTTTATGCTTTTGCATTTTCTTGTATTTTTTACTGGTTCTGTGTTTTTTTCTTTATTCCATCTTGCATTTGCTGCTCGTTTTCTTTTTTCTTTTAAGTCTTCATATTTTTCCATTCTTCTAATAAAACTTTCAGACCAAAACATACCATCTTTTGAAGTAAATAATCCGTTTCCACTTTCACTGTCTTTATATTCGTTAATACAATCATTTATATATTGCTCTACATCTATTGTTGTGTTAGTTTGCATTTTTATCGCCCTATATGTATTCCTATTTAGTGGTAATTTATATGTTGATTCATTCCTTAACATTTCCAAGATTGCCCAATATAGACCATAGCCGTTCTAGTCCATAATCACAACGCATTGAAAGTATTTTTGGATCCGTTAGTGCATTTGAGTCATGGCTAAAATAATATGCATCTTTGTTTGCCATGTGATATACTCCTTTCTAGTATTCGACAAAATCTCTTGTTTCCTGAAAAACTATTGATTTTCTAAGTATTGTCAATTTTATTCATAATTCTATCTATTAATAAAAATAGCAAAGCCTTATTATTAATAGGATAATCTGTTTTAAATATTTGTTTTAAATTTAAATCCATATAAGCATAACGCATTGCTCTTTCTACTTTAGCAGCTGTTGTTCTATGCTTTTTGGCTACACTGCAGTATAAACTCATCATTACAATTTTTCCTTCATCTTCTATGACAAGTGCTAGTGCTGTTTGCCAGTATTTAAATCCTAACAAATTTACTTTAATTCCTATTTCTTTTAATAATTGCTTTGCTATTTTCTTGATTTGTTCTGATTTTTCATCTTTATTTATATTTTGCCTATTTATTATTTTCTTATCTTTTTCCATAGTCTTTTATTCCCCCTTTCTTAATCGTTCAAGGTATCTTTTGTCCAGTATCACATCGTACTTGCAATTCTTATTGGAATTACAACTTTTCTGTTACATTCATCACAGCATCTTTCATCATTTATTGGTTGTGCATTGTTTCCATATCCATCATATTTTTTTCCACAAATGCTGCATATAGGCATATTTTTTCTCCTTTCTGCTCTTGTTTTTTAGACTTTCATATGTTAGAATAAAAATAGAGCATTTATATAAGTGTTTTATAGAACTATTTATTACTTTGGTCGGTATTTGGTAGTTCTATTATTTTTGTCTTTTGCTTTTTGTAACAAACTTCTAGTTCATCAATAAGAAGTTCATATCTTGTGTCTGTACATAGTTCTGATATTTTTCTCTTTTTTACACTTGGATCTGAATAGTTATTTGATTCATTGATATTTCTAATTTGTAATAAAACATCAGATACACTAAATTTAATGTCTTTAATTTCTTTTTCCTTTAATTCAATAATTTCTTCTAATTGTTTAATCTTTAATGCTTCTTGACTGTGTTTTCCCATCATACTTATCTCACCCCTTTCAAATTTCTTAATTTATATTTCATTGTGGCCAATGTTATAATGTGCCAAATATAGCATTTATCTAGCTTATCCATACTAACCTCCAAATCCTTTAACAAAATTTATAATTCCTCTTTTTAATTTGCGATTTTCTTTGTTCACTGTTTCTAATTCTGTTAATATGTTTGATTTTTCTTCTGTTTCCTCATTTAATTTTTTTTCTAAATATGCAATATGTGCTTTCATTTCTTTTCTTGCTTTTTCATAGTTTTCTGCTGCTGCTCTCAAAGTTGTATATTCATCAATTGTTATTATCATTTCATCTTCATTGACTCTAGCATTAAATACTTCTTTTTCATTATCACATCTTTCTTTTTCCATTTTTCCTGTTTCCTTTCTTTTCTTCACTTTCTTCCAAGATTGACTCTAAAACTAATATTATAATTAATCCTAAGACTGGTACTAAATACTCTCCTCCAAATGCTTTATAACCTCTTATTCTATTGGCATATTTTATTGATACTATTGTTAAAATAATTGTTGCTATTATTGTAATAAGTTCTAATATTCTTACTATAAATTTTTTCTTATTGGTTATTTTCATTATTCTTCCCCCTTTAATCTTTTCTTTTTGTACCATTCTCTTATTGCACTTCCTAATGCAACCTTCTCTTTTCCAAAATTTTCACTTGGAAAATCTTGTGAATTATAGATGCTTAATGCTGTCGGTACACTGCAATTTCTCAATTCTGCAAATTGTGTTGGGGTATAAAAAACATTATCTTGTAATTCCATTTAATTTTCCTCCTTTAATGTGTGGCTTCCGCATTTTTTTATTTTTTTCATATTTCTCCTCCTTCAATCTACTTTTTGTAGAGTAGTGGGTAAAATAATATAATCCTTTGAAATTTTATATAAATTACAAAGTTCTTCAAACTCTGCTATCTTAATTGATGTTCTTCCCTTTTCCCAATTAATAATAGTTCCTTTTGTTTTCTTCATTTCCTTGGCTACCTCATCTAATGAATAACCTGCATTAACTCTTGCTGCGGTTAATGTTATTTGTAATTTTTTCTCCATATTTTTATTCGCTCCTTTCTTGATTTGTTCACATTATATTCTACTTTTTGTAGAATGTCAATACTAAAAGTAAAATTTTTTAAACTTTTTTATTGATTTTTTCTACTTTTAGTATTATAATATAGTCAAATGTTGAGAAAGCGAGGTTTTTATATGGACAAGGATAACAAATACAAAAAAATATTTTCCAAAAATTTAAATTATTATATGACAGTAAAAGGAAAAACTCAAACAGATATTATAAATGATTTAGATATAAATAAATCTGCTATTTCTAGTTGGTGTAATGGCACTAGACTTCCAAGAATGAACAAAGTGCAATTACTCGCAGATTATTTTAGTATAAATGTTTCTGACTTAATAGAAGGAAGTTGTGACAATAATAACTATTTTGAATTCATATCCGAAGATGATTCTATGTTTCCTTTGCTAGATGTTGGAGATATTGCCCTAATATACAAACAAAACATAATTGACAAAACTGACAATAAAAACAAAGGAACATATCTTTTAAAACTAAATGGAAAAAATACGATAAGGAAATTAGTATTAGATGAAAATAATAATATATATCAGTTAATTGCAATGAATACCTGTTGTAAAACAATAGAAATTCCTGCTGACAACCTTTATGATACAATAGAAATATTGGGTAAAGTAGTAAAGGCTGAAAATAAAAGTGCTTTTAAATAATAAAATTTATAAAATATTTTAAAAAGGAGAAATTCATATGGAATCACTTATTGGAATTATTAGCTTAATAATTATTATTGCTATCTGTGCCATAATAGGTTCTTATAATAAAAAAGCCAAAAAAGTAAAAAAAATTAAACAAGATAAAAATGCTTCTTTATTTATAACATTATTGCATTATAGTGGTCTTCCTGTTGCTCAAAATATATATACAAAAATATTTTCTAAACCCAATGAATATGAATTTTGTGCAAACAATATGACTTTTAAATTGCTTAAAGAAAAAGTTACTGATGTTGCAATAACCAATGATGTTGAAATTCAAAAAAGTAATGTTTCAAGCATTGGTGGTGCTATTGGTGGTGCCTTTTTATTTGGTCCACTTGGTTCAATGATTGGTGGAAGATCTAAAGAGAAAACATCAAATATAGTAACTTCGTATTTAGTTTTTACTTATTTAGATCATGATGAAATTAAATATATTTCATTTAATTGTACTAATGATTTTAAGGCTATGAAATTTGTAAAAGAATTTAAACAAAATAATCAAAAGATAAATTCAGATATAGACTTATAAAAAAAGGATAATGTGTATCTTTTTGCGGAAGCCACACATTACCCAGAGCATAACCACTATTGAAAGTGATTACATTATTATAATATCAAATAATGCTTTCATTTTCAATAGTTTGAAACAAAAAATTATTGAATATGGAGGTTTTTATTATGGGTGCAACTAAAACTCGTGGAAATGGTGAAGGTACAATATTCAAAAGAAAAAGAAATGGTAAAATCATGTGGGTTACTGAATACACTATTGCTATGTATGATGAAAAAACTGGAAAAAGAAAAAGGAAAACTATATATGGAAAGACAAGACAAGAAGTAAAAAAGAAATTGGAAAAAGTTATTACAGAATTGAATACAGATACATATGTAGATAAATCAAGGGTTACTTTTTATGATCTTGCAAAAGAATTTATTGATACTGCCTATAAAATGAATAAATTAAAAGAAAGTTCCTATTCTCGTAAATTGCTTACATTAAAGAACATCTCTACACATTATATTGCTAACATGGAACTTCAAAAAATTACAGAAAAAGATTTAAAAGATTTCTTAATATATATCACAAAATATTCAGATTCTGTTATTGCTAAAATATATGGAATAGTCAACAATACTTTTAAAATAGCTGTGAGGAGAAATATTTTGCGTTATAACTTTTTAGACAATCAGCTAGAATTTGAAATACCTTTATCTCAAAAGTATAAAAACAAATCCAAAAATGTATCTGCTTTTACTATTGATGAGCAAAAACAGCTTATTAATGAGTTACAAAACACAAAAAAATTTAGATATAAATATCAAATTTTATTAAGTTTATTTACTGGTATGAGAATGGGTGAAATAAATGCTTTAGATCTAAATGATATTGATTTTAAAAATAAAATAATTCATATTAGAAGAACTATTACTCGTACATTTGATGATAGAGCAACAATCGGTTCTTATACAAAAACAGTAAATGGAATTAGAGATATAATGATGGATTCTAATGTTGAAAATATACTTAAGGAATATTTATCATCAGATTATTATACAGAAAATGATTATAACCTTCTATTTTGCAATTCATATAAAGAATGTATAAGTACAGATACTGTTAATGTGATGTTCAAAGAGTTTTGCAAAAATTATAGCATTGGAAAAGGTTATGATGTTCATCAGCATATGCTTCGACATACATTTGCAACTAGATGTATTGAATCAGGAATGCCTGCATCCGTTTTAGCAAAAATAATGGGACACGCAAATGTTGCAACTACTTTAAATGTCTATTGTGAAGTTTTTGATAAATTTAAAAAAGAACATCTTGATTTATCTTACAACTATTTAAAGGAAAATGGCTTGACACTTGACTTTTAAATATGCGTTTGTACAGCCGTAAGTACAGCCATACGAATTATTTTTAAAATATTTTGTATTTATTTGAAAATATATTGAAAATCTAAAACATAAATATAACAATGGTTTGAACTACTTTGAAATGAAATCAAAATATGTTCAAACCATTAGTTTTAGGCTGTTTTTGCCAGCCATTGTAACACTTTCCATCATATTCGATAGTTAATTTTATATTTCTCATATATTACTCTCCGTTCAATTACAACTTTTTATTTCCCTTATAAAATATAAATTTCTGCCTTTTATATTTTATAAATGCAGAAATCTATATATCATTATTTATTTTCGTTTGTTGTATTTTCTTCTTTATTATTTTTTGTCTTTTTTATTTCTTTTATCTTTTTTATTCCTTTAAGTTTACTCTTTTTATTGTCTTCTAATCTGTTGGTAATAATATTTTTTATAAGAATGTTCTTTAAAGCTTCTTCCTTTACATCTGCAATCAAAGTTCCGTCTTTTGCAATAGATATTTTTCCTGATTCTTCTGAAACGACTATTGCTATTGCATCTGATTCTTTAGAAATTCCAACTGCCGCTCTGTGTCTTGTACCTAATTCTTTTGAGATGTCTGCATTGTTAGCTAGTGGAAGTATACATGCACCTGCTGCAATCTTGTTATTTCTTATTACTATTGCACCGTCATGTAATGGTGTTTTTGGAACAAATATGTTTACAATAAGTTGTGGAGATATTTCAGAATCTATCTCTATTCCTGTAGCAATTATATCACTAAGGCTGATGTCTCTTTGAATTACAATTAAGGCTCCTGTTTTTGTTTTTGCCATTTCACAAACAGCAATTACTATTTTATAAATATCTTCTCTGGTCTTTGTTTCTATACTCTTTTCCATTCCCAAGAAATTGGTTAGCTTGTTGGTTCCAAGTTGTTCAAGTGCTCTTCTTATTTCTGGTTGGAATATTACGATTAACGCAACAACTCCAGATGGCAATATCGATGTAAGTACTGAATGTACTATTCTTAGATTTAATATTCCACTTAACCAGGTAATTATTATAAAGAATAGAATTCCTTTTATAAGTTGCATTCCTCTTGAGTCTTTGGCAAATTTGATTATTTTTACTATTACATATATTACTATTGCAATATCTAAAATCACCGGTATTAGTTTTAGCGGATTTTCTTGTAATGATAAAAAGTAATTTACTACATTTTCACCAGAGTTCTCAAAAAATCCCGACACATAATTTTCTTTCATCTTTTAGGTTAGTTCCTTTCATATTTACGAAATATATTTTCATTTATTAATGCATTAGGTAAAATATTAATGTAGCAGATACTGCTCCCACCATTAGAATAGCAAGTAATAAAGCCATTATCCTTACAAAAAGTTGACTTGCATCACGTTTTATATTTCTAGATTTTTTCTGTTTTTTCATATCTTTTTCTTTTTTCATAAATTCCTCCAAGTTGTATTTTTTATTTTATATTGAATCAGCTTTTATTTTAACACTTTTTCGTTATTTTTTCAACATTTTTGCAAGAGTAATTATATACATTGCATGTGACCAGCCCAGTCCAATTATCCATGCAGGCTTCATTTTAGAATTGTCAACCTGTTCTGCTAAGAAGCCTAATTCTGAAGAACTGTTTGTTACGAAATCAAATATTTCTTTTGCCATTTTCTTGTTTCCTATTTCTAAATAGTACAAAGCCATCCATAAAGAAGCTACAGGCCATGGATTTTTTCCTTCCATATAAGAATCCTGTTCAAATCTTAAATATCCACCTGTATATGTACGAAGTGTAAGATTTATTTTTTCAACAGTATTATTAATTTTTTTATCTTTTGGAGTTATTAGATTAAATGGATAAACAGCTCCAATAATACTTACGTCCATCTTGTTATCATTCAGGTTTCTTTTTAACACTTTTGTATTTTCGTCATACAAATTTTCTTCAACATATTTTTTGATATTTTCGATTTCCTTGTTTATTTTCTGAGTATTTTTTGATATTTGCTCCAGCTTTAATCTGTTGTTTTCATATTTAGGTTTTACCAATTCATATATTTCAAGCATTGCATTTAGCGCACCGTAGATACTTGAAATTGAATATAAATGAACTCCTTCGTTCATCTCCCATAAATCATAGCTTGCATGTTTATAAATTTTATCTTTTTCCCTGCCTTCTTCTTTTATCTTTTCTTCTATTTCCTTTTTAACAAGGTCATTTTCTTCTTTTTCATCAAATATATTTTCTAAGTATTTTATCAAGAAGTGTACTGCATTTTCACACATCTTGAAACTATTTTCTATGAACTTTGTATCTTTTGTTACTTTGTAATGTTCATATATTCCATATATTACGCCTGCGGTTTCATCTATTTGGTATCCCCAACATGGAGCAAGTGTTCCATCTGTGTAAAATCTTTGCTCCCACATTCCATTCTTGCTTTGAGTCTTTTTGCAGAATGAATTATAAAATTTCTCTGTTTCTTTCGTCATATTTAAGTAGTCATAAGCTTTTGTAATAAACACAGCATCTCTTGGCCAACAATAAGAATATCTACCGCTCTTTTCTCTGTTTTCATCTATTTCAGCTGTAGCAGAAACTCCTCCTGTTTCTTCGTTTTGAAGTAGTGGGAATAGCAAAATTGTTCTATTATATATATCAAGAATTTTCTTTCCAATGTCTTTGTTTTCACTTGTGTTTAGTTTCAATCCATCATGTTTATTTAAATATGAAAGCCAGAATCTTCTAACTTGGTTGTACTCTTTCTTTACATCTGTTTTCTTTAATTTTTCTATTTTTTCTTCCAAATCTTCAACAATTTTTGTCTCTTTGTTGTTCTGAATAAATATGAACACATTGAATTCAATCTGGTCACCAGGTTTTAAAATCCCCAAATCATAGCTAATTGCAGAATCATTGCTCATTCCAATATAGTCTTTATCTTCAAGAACAGCCTCTCTTATGTAATTTTCTACATCATTTATTCTGTGTCCAGAAATTTCTTTATTAGCAAATGTGCATATAGAAAAGTCGTGGTTATATTGTATAATTCCATTGTCTATTGCCTTTCCAGAAACCATATTGTTTTGGTCCGATAAAAGCTTTGAACGAATTAAAAATCGTAGATTCAAGTCAACTTTGTTGCTGTTTACTATTGTGTATTTTTTTACAAGCATGTTTTCTTTCAAGCAGGCGAAATCGGTTTGTCTAATATTTAAATTGAAATATGTATTTTCTATTTCTGTATTTAAAATGTTAGTATTTTCCGAATAATACTGATCATATCTATTGTTTATATCATCATGTAGGTATATTATTGCAGAATCGTTTATTTTTACACCTACATGGAAGAAATCTATAAATTGCTTGAAATCAACATTTGGATAGTATGCTCTTAAAAGTTCTCCTCTTTTACTAAATGTTGCTCTTATATTTTTATTTCCAACAATTGCATCATTTAAAAACTTATTATTCATTGGTAGCTCCTTCATTTTATAATTCATTTTGTTTATCATTAAGATTCTATTATTTCAACAATCTTCTTCTCAAGTTCTTTTACTTTTTCGTTTAATGCTTCTATCTCTTTGTCGCTTCTTTCTTTGCCAAGCATATCTTCTTTTACGATATTCTTCATATCTTCAATTTCTTCTTGAAGAGTTTCCATTCTGTCTATTATTTGTAATCTCATATATCTCTTGTCTATCTTCTCTTCAAATTCTTTCTTAACTGTTAATTCATCATTTAATGTATATTTTTCTCCAAAGGAAGGTATTGTAACAGGAATTTGTGTACTTTCGACAATTTTATTTTTTAATACCAACTGAGCCTCTGGCTCTCCATGCACTAAGAATATATGCTTTGGTTTTTTTATGAAAGAATATACAAAGTTCAATAACCATTCTTGATCTGCATGTCCTGAATATCCTTCGATGTATTCAATTCTAGCTTTTACAGAAAATTCTTCACCAAATATCTTTACAGTTTTTGCTCCATCTACGATTGTTCTTCCAAGTGTTCCTGGTGCTTGGTATCCAACAAATAAAATAGTACTCTTTGGATTCCATATATTATGTTTCAAGTGATGTTTTATTCTTCCGACTTCACACATACCACTTGCAGAAATTATGATTGAAGGTTCATCCATTTCATTTAAAGCCTTTGATTCATCTGCGGTTTGTGTAAACTTAAGTCCTGGGAATTCTAGTGGATTATCTCCCCTTTCCATTAAAGCTTTTGTATCATCATCGAATAAATCTTCATTTTCTTTAAAAATTTGAGTAGCTGAAATTGCCAATGGGCTATCAACGTAAACTGGTGCTTTCATCAATTTCTGATACTCTTCCTGGAATTTTTCATCTTTTGCATCTTGCTCTTTTATCTTATCTAGCTCGAATAATATCTCCTGAGTCCTACCAACTGCAAAAGATGGAATTACAACAGTTCCTCCATTATCCAAGGTTTCTGATACGATGTCTAAGAAAACTTTTGCCTTGTCATTTGTTCCAACATGAAGTCTATCTCCATAAGTAGATTCCATTACAAGATAATCTGCATCTTCTATCATAGTTGGTTCAGATAATAGCGGAATATCATTGTTTCCAATATCTCCAGAGAAAACAGTTTTTGTTTCCTTTCCGTCTTCGTTTACCCATACCTCAATTATACTAGAGCCTAGCATGTGTCCTGCGTCATTAAATCTTACATGTATATTTTCGTCTATATCAATTATTTCATCATATTTTACGGGCTTAAAGATTTCCAAACATCTAGTAGCCTCTTCAGCAGTGTATAATGGTGGAATTGTCTTTTGACCTTTTCTCTTTCTCTTCTTATTTTTCCATTCGTTCTCTTGTTCTTGAATATGTCCACTATCAGGAAGCATTATGCCACACAAATCGCAAGTTGCTTTTGTAGCATAAATAGGACCTCTGAATCCTTCATTATATAATTTTGGAATTCTTCCAGAGTGATCGATATGAGCATGAGTAAGAAGCATAAAATCGATGTCACTTGGATTGTACACAAATGGAGCCTCGTTTTCTAGTTCAAGTGTTGCTTTTCCTTGATACATTCCACAGTCAACTAAAAACTTTTTGCCAGCAGCTTCTACTAAAAAGTTAGAACCTGTTACGGTTTTTGTTGCTCCTAAAAAAATAATATTCATTCGTATATCTCCTTTACAATTAATCTTCTTTTTCTCTTAGATTGTCAATATGTGTTTTTTTCAAAATGAACGCTTGCTTAAGTACGGGCGCGGGGGCCCTCTGCGCATTCATTTTTCAAAAAATACATATTGACAATCTCCATTATAGTTCCAGCAGGATTGTTTTTCAAAATGAACACTTGCTTAAGTACGGGCGCGAGGGCCCTCTGCGCATTCATTTTTTCAAAAAATACATATTGACAATCTCCATTATAGTTCCAGCAGGATTGTTTTTCAAAATGAACACTTGCTTAAGTACGGGCGCGAGGGCCCTCTGCGCATTCATTTTTTCAAAAAATACATATTGACAATCTCCATTATAGTTCCAGCAGGATTGTTTTTCAAAATGAACACCTGCTTAAGTACGGGCGCAAAGTTATTTCAAAATAAGATTTATTTTCTTATTAGGTTTTACATTTAGCAACTTCAAATTGTCTACTTGTTCTTCAAATATACCCTCTGCCTCTTTGCTATCATATATGCCAACTGTGATATAATATTCCGTGTTTGTAGCAAGTTTTTCTTCTTTTTGTTTGTTTATTTTTATTGAGATTTCTTTAAAGTCAATTATTTTGCTTGCAAATACGTATTTTAATATTGTGTAGCAAAGGCTTATGCTGTTTGAGTAGTTGGTTATTATTTGTTTGTCTATGCAGTTGTCTATTATTACATTAATTGTTTTTTCTATTTGTCTTTGTAGTTCTTTTACATCATATATGTTTTTTTCTTTACTTATTGGTATTAAGCAGTAGTATCTAAATTGGTATAGTACTTTTTCCCAATCTTCTTTTGATGTGTAACTTTCAATGTTTTTTTCATAGATTTTTAGGAATTCTTTTTGCGTGTTTATTAGTCCTTCTTCTATTTTTTCTTTGCTTTCTGTATTTTCTATTATTTTATTTAAAACATTGTATTCTCTTTCTAGTTTTTCTTGTAATTTTACATATTCAAGTGGTTCGATTAGTTTATTCTTTTGTTTTATTAGTTCTAGCTTTTCGTTTCTTTCTTTTTCTAGTCTTGTAGCTAAGTGACTAATGCTAAATATTTTTTCTTTGTTTGGAAGTTTAGAATTTCTAATTTTATATTCTTCTTTTAATTTGTTTTGGTCATTTAGGATTTCGTCTATCTTTTTTATTTCCAAATTTATCTGCTTTTTTTCTTCTGTTATTGTGTCAAGGAATTTCTTTCTGTTTTCCATTGCTTTCATTAGATTTAATTTCTCATCTGTCTGAGCAATTATATGTTCTCTTAATTCTTCATTTTCTAATGCCTGTAAGCTTAGTATTGAAATAAAAATACTTTTTTCAAATTCATTTCCACTATTTATGCTTTGTTCAAATTTTTCTTCATAAAATACTGGACTTTCAGTGTTCAATTTTGCCATTATTATATTTTGGTAGATTAGGTTTTTCTTTATGTCTATGTCTGTTTTTAAGCTATTGTTCCATGACCAACCATCGAAGTCTCTTATTACTTCTATGTCGTTTATGCATTTAGCTTTTATAATAAAGTCCTTTATTGCATTTTTATAATAGCTATCCTTATCCATATTCTCGTTATTTAATTTGTATATAATTTCTTTTTGCAATATTCTCATTAATATTATTGAATATAGTATGTCTTCTTCATTTGCATAGACAAGAATTTTTCCATCGTCTGGCTCAATAATGCAAACGGTTTTATTTTCAGCAAGTGGCAGTGCCTCCTCTGTTTCAGGAGTCACTACCTTTATTTCAAAGCAATCTTTTTCTATGGTTTTTAAAATGTTATTCATAAATTCATCTTTAGACTGTGCATCTACTTTTGCCTTTGAATAATCGTTATAACCATTTTCGATTTTATAAAGCATGCTTAATAAAAGATTTTTTACATCTTCGTCAAAAGTTTTATTTTCAAGTATTTTTTCTAATCTATTATTATATTCGTTTTGATTAAATTTTGAAAAAATATTCATTCTAATTCCCCTCAGTAATTAAAATTGCCCATTTTCTTGTGTTTTATGAATTAAGTTCTGCCCAACGTTCTTTTGTCATTAGAACTTCTCTAGGTTTGCTTCCTTGGTATCCAGATATGATACCTCTTTCTTCCATTTGGTCTATTATTCTTCCTGCTCTAGCATATCCTACTTTAAATCTTCTTTGTATAAAAGATGTTGAAGCTTGGCCTGTTTCTATTACAGTTTCTATTGCATCATTTAACAATGGATCTGTTTCATCGTCATCGTTTAATGCTCCCTCATCTATCTCTTTATCAGTTGTATTTGCCTTTTCAATGTATTCTGTGATGTCGTCTCTGTACACTGTTTCTCCACCATTTGATTTAACAAAGTCTACTATTTTTTCTACTTCTTTGTCTGAAATGAATGCTCCTTGAATTCTTACTGGTTTTGGTGCACCTGTTGGGAAGAATAGCATATCTCCTTTTCCTAGTAGTTTTTCGGCACCAACTTGATCTAGTATTGTTCTAGAGTCTACTTGTGAAGAAACTGCAAACGCGATTCTTGATGGAATGTTTGCTTTTATTAATCCTGTGATTACGTCTACAGATGGACGTTGTGTTGCTATTACTAAATGCATTCCAGCAGCTCTTGCTTTTTGTGCTAATCTACAAATTGCATCTTCTACATCTCCCTTTGCAACCATCATTAAATCTGCAAGCTCGTCTATGATGATTACTATATGTGGAAGTTTTCCAATTCCATCTTCGTTTTCTACTGCTTCATTGTATCCTTTTAAATCTCTAACACCTTTTGATGCAAACATTGTATATCTGTTTTCCATTTCTTGAACTGCCCATGCTAAAGCTCCTGCAGCCTTTTTAGGGTCTGTTACAACTGGAATTAATAAATGTGGAATTCCATTATAAACTGATAATTCAACTATTTTTGGATCTACCATTACAAGTTTTACTTCACTTGGTTTAGCCTTGTATATTATACTTGCAATTAATGTGTTTATACAAACACTCTTTCCTGAACCTGTTGCACCTGCAATCATAACGTGTGGCATCTTTGCAATGTCTGTTACGATTTCCGTTCCAGATACATCTTTACCCAGTGCAAAAGCAAGTTTTGATTTGCTATCTTTGAAAGTATCTGTGTCTAAAATATCTCTTATATGTACTATTTCACTTTCTTCATTTGGCACCTCAATTCCAACAGCCTGTTTTCCTGGAATTGGAGCCTCTATTCTTATAGTTTTAGCTGCTAAATTTAGTGCTATATCATCTGCTAAATTTGCTATTTTACTTACACGAACTCCCTCTGCAGGTTTTAATTCATATCTTGTTATTGCAGGTCCTACAGACACATTTTCAACCTTTGCTGATACTCCAAAGCTATAAAGCGTTTTTTGTAGTTTTGATGCTGTATCTGCAAGTGCTCTCTTTCCTCCTTTAACTCCCTTGCTAGCGCCTTGGCTTAATAGAGTTAATGGTGGGAATTCATAGTTTTCGTCTTCCACAGTAAGAGTATGTTCAAGTTGAAGTACTTCTTTTGTCTTCTCTTCCTTTGTTTCTTCTTGTTTCTTGAATAAAGGATCTTCTATGAAATCTGGAGCTTGTCCTGAAGGTGTTTTTTCGTTATTTTTTCTGCCTTCTGTTGTTTTAAGTTTAGAAGCTTTGTCAAAGTTAAATAATTTTGATTTAGATGGTTCTTCGCCATTTAGTTTTATTTGTAATTGTTCAACATCAAGAGCCTCTTTTTCTTTCTCAAGCTTTTCTCTTCTTCTTCTTTCTTGTTTTGTTTCTTTTCTATTTTCTATTCCTATTATTTTTTCTTCTTCAGGTTCTTCGGCTTTTGTATTCTTATATTGTTCCTTTTCATTCTTCTTTTCGGCAGCATCATCTATCATCTCTGAAATCTTGTTTACTAAATCTATTCCAAACATAGCAATTACTAATGCAATAATTGCTCCGAAGCAGAATATTACGGTTCCAATTTCACCAAATAATTCTCTAAGTGGAAGTGTGAAAACTGCTCCTATAGAGCCTCCTCCAACTCCTTCTGTTCCTAAATCAAAAAATTGATCTAGTACATTTTGAAAAGATCTTCCTTCTACAACTACCTTTCCTTGGCTTATTTCAAATATGTTCATTATTACAGAGATACATACTAGCATAAGTGAAAATTCTATAATTTTTCTAGACCATGATGTTTCTCCTTGATAAGCAATGTAGATTGCGAGTATAAACACTCCTATTGGCAATATGTATTTTACATATCCCATTATTCCACCCAAGAACGGACTTAGGTTCTCACCTATAAATCCTGATTTTGAATATATTAAAACAGCAAGTAATATACTTGCAGCAATCATTATTGCAACAATTATACTCTGACTTACATGTTTGTTTTGTTGTTTCTTTTTCTTTCTTCCTCTTTTAGCCATAACATTGTGTACAAAATATTTATAATCTTAAATATTTCATACTCTCCTTTCTCCATTAGTTTTATATTAAATTATCATCATTATTTTTCACATTAATTCTATATCAAAATAAAAAAAAAGTACATAGAATTTAGAAAAAAAATAGACTATATATTTTATTTTCGCACTAAAATATAATAGCCTATTTTGAGAATTTATTTTACTTCTTTTCTATTGTTTTGTATTACCTTTAAAGCATCTTCTAGTGTTACTTGAACTCCTGCTAGAATGTTGTCCGCATAAGCTTTTGTACCATTTGAAATTTCACGAGCCATGTCATTTGCATTTTCTATAATCTTGTTCTTTTGCTCGTAAGCTTTCTTGGTTATTTCATGTTCATCAATCATAGAAATTATTCTGTTTTCTGCTTCTTTTACAATATCTTGTGCTTCTTCATTTGCCTTTTCTATAATTCTATCATGTTCTTCTTTTATTACCTTAGCCTGTTTCAATTCCTCTGGTAATTTAAGTCTTATTTCTTTTATTATGTCTAATAATTCTTCCTTGTCTAATACAGCCTTGTTTGTAAAAGGCAATGTTTTGCTATTTTCTAACATATCTTCAATTGTTTCTAATAAATTGAATATTTCCATTTGATTTTCCTTTCTAAAGGTAAAGCTTTCTTGTTAAAGCTTTTAATGTTTTATGCTTCAAAGTTCACCTTATTTAAGAAATATTAAAGATGCTCTTCCATATTTTCTTAAGTCATACATTTTATATTTTAAATTTTCATCGTAAAGTTCGTTTATATCTCTTTCAGGTTCATCTGTTTCAATTATAATTATTCCATCTTCATTAAGCAGTTGCATTTCATCTATAACCTTTATTGCTTTTATAGATAAATCTTCTTTATAAGGTGGATCCAAAAATATTATATCAAATTTCATATTTTTTTGTTTTATTGTTTTTAGGCAATCCATATAATCCTTATTAAATACAATTGCTTTATTTTCAAGCCTTGTTTTCTGTAAGTTTTTGTGTATCATCTCCGTTGCATCAGATGCATTCTCGCATAGGACAGCAAGCTTTGCTCCTCTGCTTAAAAACTCTATAGCAATGGCACCACTACCAGAAAATAAGTCTAAAACAGTTGTGTCTTCAATATCATTTTGAATTATATTAAAAAGTGATTCTTTTACTCTGTCAAGAGTTGGTCTTGTACTTATTCTTTCTATTGAATGAAGTATTGTTCCTCTTGCACTTCCGCTTATTACTCTCATAAATATTTCTCTTTCTTTTACATATTAAGAATATTATAGACACTAACACAACTTTATTAATTATATATATTTTATATGTTTTTTTCTAGATGTCAATATTTATAACTCAAATGTAATATACATTTAATAGAGCTGTAACATTTTAGTATCATTGTAATATTTTTCAATATTTCATATATTAGTATTTTTAAGAACAATTTAAAAAATTTTCAGTAAATTTGTTCATGAACAAAAATTTATTTACATATTTTCTGCACATATTTATATAATTAAAAATTCAGTATTATTCTTTATTATATAAAACCTCAAAAAGATTTGGCAATCTCTAGCCAAATCTTTTATCTCGCGTTGTTCATTAATCATTATCTTTATTTACTTCTTTTATTAGCTCTAATTGAGAAATTAGAAGTGATTCCATTTTTGCTTTATAAACATCAAATTGTTTTTGTAAATCTTCTAAGCTTTTTTGTTTTATAAGAATTTGTTGTTCTAAATTTGTTAGTGATTGTTTAGCATCAGATTCAGCATCTTTTATAATCTGATCTGCTTGTTGTTTTGCAACATTTTTTATATCTTCAGCTGTAGATTGTGCCATTATTAGAGTATTATTTAATGTTCCTTCTATTTGTTTATAGTGTTCTAATTTTCCCTCCAATTCAGCAATTTTATCTCCATTTTCATTGCTTGTTTTATAAAGTTTTTCATAGCTTGCTGTTAATTCATCAAGAAAATCATCAACCTCTTCTACGCTATAGCCATTCATCATTTGTTTTGAGAATTTCTTATTTTCAATTTCTAATGGTGTAATCATTTTTTCTCCTCCCAGCTTTTTTATTCTCTTAGTCTTTCAGTATTTGCAGTTCTATTTTATGCAATTATTCTTATGTTCTAAAAAACTATTAGTTGTTTCCTGTATTTTTAAGCCAAGATACTGACAATTTGTTTTTTATTTCTTCTCTTGCCATTTCGTTTGTAATTTCATAGTTATAAGGGGCAATTAAAAATATAGAGTTTGAAACTTTTTGGATATGTCCATCTAATGCATGAACAGCTCCACTTACAACATCAATTATTCTTCTTGCAATATCTTTATTTACATATTCCAAGTTTACTATTACAGATTGTTTGTCCTTTAACAAATCACATATATCTTCTGCTTGATCAAAAGTTGTTGGTTGTGAAATTACCATTCTAATTTGTTGTTGTTGAGGCAAAGTAACAACCTTTGAGCTCTTTCTATCCCATAATTTATTCTTTTTATTATCTTCTTCTTCAACTTCTACTTCTTGATTTTCGTCTTCGTATTCTTCTTCCTCTTCATTTGCATCCATTCCGAATGCTCCCCATATTTTATTCATTATTGCTCCTGACATCATAAACCTCCTAATTTTTATCGTCATTTGTAAAATTCTAGCTATAGTATCTATCTTTTTTAAGTCATTGTCAATAGTTTTTTAATATTGTAATATTAATTTAATCTGATTGTAATATTTTTGTAATATTCTTGGTTAATTTTTATGTTCTATAAAATTCTTATTAATATTAGATTTTCCTTTATTTTATTACTGTTCCAGCTGTTCATCTGTTGGATTTAATACAATTTCATCATATAGAGCAATATTTTTCATATTATAAATTTCACTAGTTTTATATCCTAGCTCTGTTAATTCTTCTGTTTTATATGCTCTTACTATACAATATTCATCATTTTGTTTTAAAATTTTCACTAGCATTTTGTTGTAATAACCATTTCTATTTCTTACAACATAAGAAAGTCCATCTTTCTCCTTTATTGCTGAGTTTGGAATTCTATATCCCTCGGCACTCCACCAAATAATATCAACAGATATTTTTCTATATGATATTAATTTTTCAACATCACTGGTTACCTTTATTGTAATTGTTCTGCTTCCGTCACTCTCTTCAATTATATTCTCAATACTTGCTTTAGTCGTATCAGAATTTTGAAGTCTTATTTTTATTGAATCGCCAACTTTTGCAGATTTAGCTTCATTAGTATCCGAGTTAAAAATTATATAACACTCATAATTATTTATAATTTTTCCCATCTCTTCACTACTTGCAACAGTTTGTCCTGTTTTTATGTTCAATTTTTCTAGAAAATCCTTATTCAAATTAGAAAAATCATAAGATTTAAGAATTTCTTCAAGTCCATCTACTCTGTAAGAAACAACTCCACTGATGGTTGCATCTATATACTCAGAATTTTCATTTAATTTCTGCTCGTACTCGCTCTTTTGTGCCAAAAGCTGTTTCAAATATGAACCTGAAGGGCTATATTCTCCTGAAATCTTTGCCTTTCTAGATATGTAACTACTAATGTTTTTCTTTGCATCTTGTATTTTTTGAATACTATTTGCTCCGTAAACATTGTCTAATTCCTTCTCTATTTGGCTCTCCAAAAGTTTAATATCTGAATTAAAAACTCCGTCCTGATTTTGCATAATCTGTTGTATTTCAACATCTAGTTTCTTTATTTTATCTTTTATGTCTTCCTCGCCAGAAGAATAGTATCTGAATATAGAGTCTCCCTTGGCAACTCTTTCGCCTTCACTCTTTATCTTAACCATTCCGTTTTTATAATTTTTTCCTTTAACAACTGTTTCATCTCTTACAATATATCCATTAACATTTTCCTCTTGTGAAAGCACACCATTTGTTACAACAGCAACATTAGATTGATTTTGCACAAGATGCATAACAGTATATATTGCAATCACAAAAATGAACAGTATTATGACAGATACAATTATAACTTTTCTTTTATCAAGTGTACCTTTATTCTCCATCTTAATCCTTTCTGTCGGAATCTAAATTCGACTCAAGTATTATTTTTTTCACATTATTTTGTATATCATCTAAACCATCTATCCATACTATATTTTCAATTTTTCTAAACCATGTGAGTTGTCTTTTTGCGTATCTTCTGGTTTCCATTTTTATTTTCTCTATTGCTTCTTCTTTTGAATATTCTCCATTTAAAAACGCAATAATTTCTTTATATCCAATAGCTTGGAAGGATGTTGCAAGACTTTCTCCATACTTTTCATAGATATTCTGTACTTCTTCGAACAATCCCTTTTCAACCATTATATCCACTCTTCTGTTTATTCTGTCGTAAAGAATATCTCTTGGCATATCTATTGCAAATACTTTGTAATCGTATTGGGCTCCATTTTTTCTGGACTCTTTCTCAATTTCGGTCTTTGTTTTCCCAGTTTCCTTATAAATTTCAAGAACCCTTAGAATTCTCTTCTGGTCATTAATGCTTATATTTTTCATTGCTTCTTCATCAATTTTTTTGGCTTCTTCATATAAGTTAGCTAGCCCCTCTTTTTCGGCTCTTTCCTCTAATAATTTTCTATATTCTAAGTCAGTTTCAATTTCTGGGTAATCAATTCCATATATCAAAGAATTAACATACAATCCCGTTCCACCAACTATAATAGGCATTTTATTATCAGATATTATTTGCTTTATTGCATCAGTCGCTTCAAGCTTATAATCAGACACACTATATCTTCTAGTTGGCTCAACAGAATCGATGAGATAATGTTTTATCCCATCCATTTCTTCTGCGTCTGGCTTAGCTGTTCCAATGCTTAATTCCTTATATATTTGCATAGAATCAGCGGATACAATTTCACCATTTATTTTTTTTGCAAGTTCAATAGACAACGCCGTTTTTCCGCTGGCAGTTGGTCCACATATAACAATTACTTTATGCTTATGCATTTGCAAATTCCTTCCTTGTATATTTATTGTTACTTATTAATTTACTGTGTTATTTGCTACTCTAACATTATTTGATACAGAATTTGTAGAGCTTGTTTCATTTGTTGCAGTTACTGAATTACTTCTTTCAGAATTATTTGCAGTATTTCCTCTTTCTGTGTTACTTGTAGTATTGCTTCTTTCTGTGCTATTTACCGAATTATCTTTTGTAGAGCTATCAATAGTTACATTTACCATGTTTTCTTCTATATTTTGATAAGTATTACTTGTGTTTTGATTCTCAGTATTTTGCAAATTTTGACTAGCTTGGCTACTATTTTGACTTTCCATGTTTTGTTTTTGGTTATATATATCGATTATTCCTTGTTGAATTTTTCTAAAATAGAAGAATTCACTTACAAGAATTGCAATAGTAATTATTAGTACTATTGTAGCTCTCATATTGAGTTGGCTAGTTGTTATTTCATTTTCCTTTCTCTTGTTAAAAGATCTAATCATGAATGGCAAAACTAAAATTGTATTTACTGGCACAAAAGTATATGTAATCATATCTTTTGCAGCAGATGAAGCTTTCTTTGCAATTCCGATTGAGCTAAATGAATAAACAATTAAAATTAATATGTACATTACGCCAACAGAAATCATTGTATATAAAAGTCTTTTCGTTTTTTCTATTGATTTATTAAAAGAATAGTATGTAAGTAGTATTGCAATTAAATTTGCAACTATTATAAATCCCATTATAAAAACATTATCCATATTCTTTTCCATCCTTTTTATTATTATTTATTATTTGTTGTTCTTTTTATTCTTCAAGTATCTTTTAGCTTTTTCCAATGTTTTTTTATTCCAATGTAGTATTCTTTTTGTATTACTCATATTGCACTCTCTATTGTATTTTTGTATTAAAATGTATTTTATTGCATTATCTTATGAATTTTTGTATTTTTCATTTTCAATTTCAATTTTGTGCTTTGAGACTTTATTTCATTTATTTTCTTCTTGAAAATTTCTTTTCTATATCTGTCTTTGACATTTTTATTGCAACATTTCTTCCATTTACATTTTTAAATGGTTCTGGAAGAACTAATAATTTGTCTAACAAATCTATTATTCTTTCTCTGTCTGTTATTATTTCGACCTTCTCAGAAGCCTTGCTTGCAACAGAAGCAATAAACTTTTCTTCAACTTCCTTGGTAGAAATTCTAGAAACTGTGTTTATCTCTTCAAGAACTTCAATAAATACATCCTTTGTTTCTAAGTCTATTAGAACTTCTGGAACTCCACTTAATTTTACTGTATTCTCTCCGAATTCATCGATTGTGAATCCAGCCTTTTTGAACATTTCTCTGTTATCTTGATAGATGCTCATTTGTTTACGAGATAAATTAATTACATCTGGAAGTAGCATCAGTTGAGAATTCTTTGCATTATTAGAGTAATAGTTTTCTCTTATTTGCTCGAACATAATTCTTTCTTGAGCAACAGTTTGATCTATTATATATAGGTTATCTTTCATTTCTAATAATATATTTTTCTCGAATGCCAATCCTATAAATTTATAGACAGGCTTTGTTGCAAATTTAGATTGTCCCTCAAACATAGAAACATTTTCTTCACCTAATACAGGTTTGAATTCGCTTGAAACATTTAGTTCATCGTTTTCAGGTTCTTCTTTTTTCTTTATTGCTACACCAAAATTTTTCTCATACATTTTTAAGAATCTTTGGTCATGCTCTTCTGTTTTTCCACTTTCAATTTTATTGCTTTCAGATTCGTTGTCTTCAAAATTACTGTTTTCAGAATATTCATTTTCAGTTTCTCTGATTTCGAATCCACTGTTTTTAATTTCATCAGAATTTTGTTCATCTTGTACTGTAGCTTTAATTTCAGCAGAATTATTTGAATCTGCAACAGCTTGTTCATCTTGTTGCATTGATTCAAACTTTCCAGAACTTTCATTCAAGCTTTCTACTTTGTTTTCAAAATTTGTGTCTACTTTTTCATCTGCATTTTTTTCCTCATTCAAGTCTTTATTTGAGTTTTGATTTATATTTGCATCTACATATGCATTTTGATCTGTATTTGCATTTGCATTCTCAATTCCACTGGTACATGTTGTTTCATTTGATGCATTATTTTGAATTGAACTCATTTCATCATTGCTCTTAAATGCTCCATTTTCTTGCATTATTCTATCAACAATGGCCTTTGCCTTAGTATCTGTTGATTCAGCATTTTTTTCGTTTTTGTTATCGTCATCTTCAAGAGGCTTGCCAACGCCTGCAGTGATTATAATATTCTGCATTTTTCTTAATTTCTTCATTACATCTTCAAAAGTTTCTTCAGTTTTTGCCTCTTCTGGATTTACAGTTTCAACTTTCTTTGTTGTACCGAAATCATTTGTTGGTATTTTTTCAAAACTATTAGTTGAATTCTCGCTAATTTCGTTTGAAGATTTATTTTCACAGCTATTTGAAAAATTTTTCTCGAAGCTATTTGCTGAAGTTTTTTCAAATTCATTTATATTTTTACTTACCGAACTACTTCCAGCATGGCTTGTAGTATTGTTAAACAAACTAATTTCATCACTATTTTCAACTGCATTCTTTGCGCTGTTTGCAATTTCATCATTAACAATAGAATCTCTTATTGCATGATAAATTGCTTTAAAAATCTTACTTTCTTCCTGAAATCTTACTTCCAATTTTGCTGGGTGAACATTTACATCAACCTTTTGTGGGTCCATAGCAATATTAAGTACCAAGAATCCATGCTTTCCAATTGGTGTATAACCTTTAAAAGCTTGCTCTGTAGCACTTGAAAGAGTCTTATCCTTTACAAATCTTTTATTTACAAAGAATAACTGGTTACTTCTATTTGTTCTTGAAATTTGAGGCTTACCAATTACACCTTGAACCTCTATATCATCATATTTATAGTCAACATTTATTAAATTTTCGGCAACTTCTTTTCCATAAATTCCGTAAATCACATCTTTAATTTCACCATTTCCAGAAGTCTGTATAATAGTCTTGCCAGTATTTATAAGTCTTATTGAAATCTCTGGATGTACTAAGGCAATTCTTGTAACAGCATCTTCTATATAACCAGATTCAGTGAAATCTTTCTTTAAAAACTTATATCTAACAGGTGTGTTATAAAATAAATTTTCTATAGTAATGCTTGTACCATTTGAACATCCAGTTTCAGACTTACTTAAAATCTTTCCCCCTTCTATTACAACCTCATATCCATTGGTTGCATCAGCAGTTTTAGATACTAAATCAACCTTTGCAATAGCAGCAATACTTGCCAAAGCCTCTCCTCTGAATCCCATAGAAGTTATTTTTCCAAGTTCATCAGCGTTTCTTAACTTACTAGTTGCATGTCTTTCAAAGGCAATCTCCATATCGTCCTGCATTATCCCTTTTCCATTATCAGTAACTCTGATATAAGAAATTCCGCCATTTCTAATTTCAACAGTAATCTTATTTGCACCTGCATCAATAGAATTCTCCATTATTTCTTTTACAACAGATGCCGGTCTTTCAATAACCTCGCCTGCTGCAATTTTGTTTATTGTTGCATCATCTAATAAAACTATTTTTCCCATAAATATATTGCTTCCTCCTAAAATAAGCTTTTTAAATTATATCATTAATTTTAAATTTTTGTATAGGGTTTTGAAAAAAAACTTAAAATTTTGAGTAAAAATCCGGAAGTTTGACACTTTCTAAAAAAAATTTGTTAAGCATTGATAATGCTTATTTTTTTGTAAAATTTCTCTCGTTCTTCTGTCAATAGTTTTTGATTAGTTCACCCTAAAAAAAATATTTTAACTTGTGACTTGTTCACCCTTGAAAAAGTCACAAGTTATGTTGTATAATAAAAATATAAAAGTTCTCAAGCCGATAATCTTTCGTTTTTTAAACAATTGTAATAAACAAATTGTTGTATAATTGTTTCCACAGATTCGTTTGATTTGAGGCTTTTTTTATCTATTTGAGTAATAGGAATAACTTTATACCATTTATTATCGAAACGTACTTTTAATCCTATTCTCTTGCTTATACATAGCTCTACTTTCTTTTTATGCAATATTTCTTTTGTATCTATTACGAATGTTATTCCTTTATGACTAATGCAATTGCTAACATCAACACTTCTAGTATATTTTACCGATAATAAATAATCTAAATTAATATATGGTGGCAACTCCATAAATGATGACTTTTCTTCTCTTGGAGCAATTCCAAACTTCTTATTGTATTTTGAAATGTAACCTTTTAAAAATTCATTTGCTCCTTCAATGCCTGAAATATTATGACGTCTAAATTCTGTTCTAAGCCTGTCGTGTAATGTGTTCCAAAGTCTTTCTATTCTTCCTTTTGCCTGTGATGATCCAGCATGAATTAAGTCTACGCCCAATTCTTGTATCATCCTTCCATATTGAGTGGTTGGTTTTGTAATTCCTGCAAGTTGCTCTTCAATGCTAAGATGATTATCTTTTGGAAAGAATATACTCGAACCATCTGCATAAAGAGCAAGTGGAACTCCAAAGTTTTTTATTGTTTGTCTTGTAACTTCTAGATAGCCATGCATACATTCATTTTCGCACATATATAGCCCTGTAATCTGATGAGTTGCATCATCGATGAAACCATGTAAGCAATACTCTTTATTGTCATTATAAAAAAATCTATGAGGAGTACCGTCAACTTGTAATAATTCACCAGATGAAGCACGTTCTTGACGTCTGTTGTGAGCCTTAGCTTTTTTATGTTTTCTAGGACTTTTTGCACCTTTTGATTTTAAAAATTTGTATAAAGCAGTATAACTTATCTTAATATTATAGTCTTCTTCCAAAATCTCTTGAAAATGGATAAAATTACATTCTTCTAGCTCTGGTATGTTCCAAATTTTCCAAATTTTACTTTTAATTTCTGCACTTATAGTGTGTTTGGGTTGTTTTCCACAATTTCCATGCATCATGGATGAAGCGCCTATTTTTTCAGTTTTTTATATATTTATATAAGTATAAAAAATTTAGTTATTTTTTATCTAAAATCTCTCAGCCCCAGAATTATCAATATTTTGCTAAAATACCAAACAACAAGTTATATGGCTTAAGTATAAAAATGGCTTAAAATCGATTTTCACAAGTTTAAATTATAATAATTAAAATACATATAAATTAAAAACCAAACATTAAAATTTGCAATTAACAAATGTTTGGTTTAAAAAATTCTATAAATTTAAAATTTTTAATTTTTAATTTTAAATTTTAAATTTTATTTTAAAAATTATAAATCAGAAACTCAAATTCTATTTTGTAAAAACTTTGCACAAAATTTTTCTATATATTTTTTTACTTTTTTATATATAAAATATTTATATTAAATATAAATATACAACATTAAAAATATGGCTATCCCCCTACTCTATGCATTTTTATTCAAATTAGAAAAAATTAGCATATTTTAAATTTCTTATTTTCTGTGATTAACTTTATAACCAGTTCTATAAGTGTAATTTCTTTTTCTTTATTCTTATTCATTATTTAATTTTCTCTTTATATTTTCTTTTTTAAATTTATTTTTAATATATAATCATATATAAAGTGTCTTCATCAAATATTAACTGTTCCTCTGTAAATTCTTTGTAATCTTTATTTTTAAATTTTTCTTTTATATCCATTGACATTGCAGTTGGTTTTAAATTTTTATTACAATAATAATTTAAGGCCTCTTTGATGCACCATGGACAAGCAAATTTTCTTTCTGTTAATGATTGCATTGGCTTTATTCCAACAGCATATCGTTGGGGGTGTTTATCATATGTAAATGATAACTTTGTTATAGTTTTTCCTGTTTCTTCTTCATATTTTTTCATTAAATAACTTATTGTTTTTCCGGTGTTTTCATCCACTCTGTTTGCTGCTATATGTTCTGTGATATTTTGCATAATAAAGATACTATTTATTATAAACGAAATTATTGTAAATATATAGATTATATTATTTATTTTATTTCTTGGCGAAATACTTGCTTGTGCTAATAGTATAATTAATGATGTTCCCCATAGCATCATTAATGGTACATTTACCCTTCCACATACACCTGTATTGAATAAAAACATTGGTATTGTACATATTAAGAATACTATAAATATTATTAATATATATTGCATAATATATTCTTTTTTTGTTCTGTTTATTAATAATAATATAAAACTTATTATTAATGTTATTGTATTTGTGTGTTTTGGTAGCATTGCCATACATTCATTCCAAAGTTCATTTAAATATTTTTCTACTCTTTTTCCTCTTATTAATACCGCCTCAAAACTTATTAAGTGCATTCTTCTATCCTTTTTGCTATTTAGCATAGTTGTCCCAATTTTTATTATTCCCATGCAAATTAATAGCGCAAGCATAACTATTATTGCTATTTTTATCATTTCAATAAAGAACTCTTTTTCCTTTTCTTTATATGGTTTATCTTCTGTTATTTCTTTAACTAGATACGTAGTCATTGCTAGTATTGGAAATATGTTAAATAAACCTTGATATGATATTCCTGCTAAAAATAGTAATATAAATATTTTTAAATATTTATGCTTTGGATTTTCTATCATTATTTTTACTGCTAATACATTTAAAAATAGTCCAAAACACATTACTGCTGATTCTGGAAATAATAAATATTCAAGTGTAAATTGATTTAATATTAATATAAAACTTGCTAGTGTTATAGATATCTTTAATATTTGACTTTGGGGTTTTATTAATTTTTCAAATATTTTTGATATTGTATATATTGCTGTTCCTATAAATATTATTCCTATAAAATCCATTCCTATTATATAAGCTTTTATTGGTATATGTAATATTCCTGCTATGTAGCATACTATTGCTGATATTAGTCTTCCGTCTAATAAAAAATATTTTTCTGGATATGCCATATATCCTAGATCATAGAGTACATATGTGTCAGACGAGTAATGCATTTGCAAAAAGTTTTGACATAGTAATAATGTAATTAATAATACTATAAAGTATTTAACATTTTCTGTTTTTGATAATTCTTTTAGTTTTTTAATATTGTCACCCCCCTTCTTTTTTATTTTTGGATAAATAGTTAAACACGTATATTTTTATTTATTATATAATTAATTTCGTGATTTTGCTCCCCATGGTGATCCTGTTGCACTTCCAGTATAGGTAATATGAGCAACATCTCTAAATGCCATTTCTCCAATATTTGTTACACTATCAGGTATTTTTACATCTGTTAATCCTGTACAACCAGAAAATGCACACATTCCAATGGTTCTTACACTATCAGGTATTTTTACTTCTGTTAATCCTGTACAACCAGAAAATACAAACCTTCCAATATATGTTATATTATTTGGTATTTTTACTTCTGTTAATCCTGTACAACCATAAAATGCACTTTTTTCAATGGTTGTTACACTATTTGGTATTGTGATTTTTGTTAAACCTGTACAATTAGAAAATGCATCTTCTCCAATATATGTTACATTATTTGGTATTGTGATTTTTGTTAAACCTGTACAATAAGAAAATGCCAAATTTCCAATATATGTTACACTATCAGGTATTTTTACTTCTGTTAATCCTTTACAACCAGAAAATGCCCCTATATCAATGCCTGTTACACTATCAGGTATTTTTACTTCTGTTAATCCTGTACAACCAGAAAATAAATCATATTCAATTTCTGTTAAACCATCAGGTAATTTTACTTCTGTTAATCCTCTACAACCATAAAATAATCCACTGCCAATATTTGTTACATTATTTGGTATTGTGATTTTTGTTAAACCTGTACAATCCGAAAATGCCCATTCTCCAATATTTGTTACATTATTTGGTATTGTGATTTTTGTTAAACCTGTACACCCTCTAAATGCACCCCCTCCAATATTTGTTACATTATTTGGTATTGTGATATCTTTTAGGTTATCACAAGCTGCAAATGCATAATATCCAATGGTTGTTACACTATCTGGTATAGATATTTCTTTCAAATTTTCAAAATTGTATCCTCCCAAATTTGAACCTCCATTAAATGCATACTTACCAATTTCAGTTACAGTTGATGGTAATTCGATTTTTTCTATATTTGCTGTAATATCTCTACTTCCTAAAAATATCTGCCCCTCGGAATATTTTTCATAAAATGTATACTTATCATTATCTATTCCCAATTTAGTACATCTACTTGGATATCTTAAAACTGGATAGTTATCTACACTATCTGTGTATCCAACAACAGTTCCATATTCGCTATTGTTGGGATCATTGCTTCCCCATATAAATATATCTTCCGGTGCCGCTTTTTTATCCCATTCAACAGCATTAAAAGTTTTTCCTGAGCTAGATATTTTTAAATCTTTATCTACAAAAAACTCATATTTTTTATGAATTATTTTAAATCCATCTCCGCTAATTGAAACTGAAGAATCTGCTGAAATTTTTCTTAATTCATCTTCCAATATTTTTCTTTTATCTTCCCTGGTTAGTGTAGAAGTTGCATCTTCTATTTGCAAATAATTTATAGCCAGATTAACTTCATCTTGTGCTTGTCCTTTTTCAGTTGAATTTTTAGCATCTTTTGCTTTACTTATTACTCCATTATTGTTTAGTACTAAACTTATACTTACTCCTGCTAATATTAACAGAACTACTATTGTTACAACTAAAGCAATAAGCGTAATTCCTTTTTCTTGTTTGATTTTTAATTTTGTTTTCATTTTTTTAGTTTCCTCCCTTTTAATTTTGTTCACTTTAAGTATTTTTTAACGCAAAAAAGACAGAAATAGCCTTTTCTTTAAACTACTCCTATCTTCTTATATTTATAATATGTGTATTTATTTTTGCTTTTAGCCTTATTTATAATTTCACATGCAAAATTGCATACGAAATCATTTGCTATTTTTAAGTATGACAAACAAACCTTAGCAACTTCTGCTAATTCTTCTCTTTTGTAAGAATATACGGTGTGTGTGTATATATATACACAGCCACAACGGTTTGCCGGTTTACTCATTCTACTTTACTCCTTTTTCTCTTCTTTTGCATTTCCAATACTTTTGTTTACAGTCTTATATTAGCATAACATTATTTTTATTTCAAGGCTTTTTACAATATAAAATTATTTAAAATAAATAGCTTTTAGTCAGTAAATAGAATTTGGTTTTTCAATTGACCTTTAAAATAAAGCATACCCATAATTTTATTTTTTCACTTATCTTTTTTCATTTTTTATAAACTTTATATTTTTCCATTGTTAAAAATATTTTTTTATGATAATATATAAAAATATAAAGGGGGTGAAATTATTAAAAAGATAAAAAACATATCTAAGAAAGATCTAATAGAATATTTTATAATACTTGTAGCAACATTGTTACTATGTCAAAACTTTCTACAAATGCATTTTTCATCTGATACTTATGTACTCTATAACCTTGGATATATGGCATATCCTCAAAAATACTTTTTACTAGATGGACGACTTATATCTACAGTAGTATGTTTTATTGCCGGAATACTTCATATTCCAATAAATGCATATATAATAGGAATGGATTTTATCGGAATCATATTTGTAGGAACAGCAATATTTACAATATCAAAAGTTTTCGAAAAATTAATAAATCCTAAAAGTCCTATATTAAAAATATCAATTGTGTTGGCAAGTTTTATATTAATATTAAATCAATTTACTCTTGAATACTTATTATTCCCTGAATCGGCAGTAATGTGTTTCGGACTATTTTTAAATGTATTAGCAGTAAAAATAATGATAGACAATCCACGCCATAAATACATAAAAATATTCATATTGCTTTTTTTGGCAGGAATATCTTATCAGGGATTACTAAATATATTTCCATTACTTGCAATGATTACTTATTTAGTAAAAGAAATAACTGAAGACAAACCATATAAAGAAAAAGAAAAAGCATTCTTTGTTGAGATGATAAAGCTTGCTGCAATATTAATTCTTGTGTTACTAATTTGTATGGGAATAGTAAAAATAGGAACAACATTATTACATAGTAAACAAGATAGAAGAATGCATTTAATAAGCTTTGAAGCAATACTACTAAGGGGTAAAACAGTTGGCGGATATTTAAATGAACTTTGGAAT